>ERZ773183.42-NODE-42-length-154304-cov-5.616613_pt1 | contig 154304 bp, 133 predicted proteins | sample MGYA00580532_ERZ773183 | MGnify/ENA primary metagenome ERZ773183 (study PRJEB29015, sample SAMEA2737791) | human gut metagenome | biome: human gut; feature: human-associated habitat; material: faeces | place: China | collected 2012 ...
AAGACTGGTGAAGGTAAGACTCTTGTGTCTACACTCCCTGCATACCTGAATGCCCTGGATGGAAAAGGCGTTCACATTGTCACAGTTAATGACTATCTGGCGAAACGTGATGCTGAGTGGATGGGAAAAGTACATGAGTTTTTAGGACTCAAAGTCGGTGTTGTTCTCAATGAGATGAACAATGACGAGAGACGAGAGGCTTATAATTGCGATATTACTTATGTAACGAATAATGAACTTGGATTTGATTATCTGAGAGATAACATGGTTATCTATAAAGAACAGCTGGTTCAGAGAGGATTGCATTATGCAGTTATCGATGAGGTCGATTCCGTTTTGATTGATGAGGCCAGAACACCTTTGATCATTTCCGGACAGAGTGGAAAGTCTACAGCTCTGTATGAAGCCTGTGATGTTCTTGCAAAACAGCTGGAACGCGGTGAGGCAAGCGGTGAATTTTCCAAGATGAATGCCATCATGGGAGAAGAAATCGAAGAGACTGGTGATTTCATTGTTGATGAGAAAGAGAAGACAGTTAACCTGACAGAAGATGGTGTGAAGAAAGTAGAGAAGTTCTTCCACATCGAAAACCTTGCTGATCCGGAGAATCTGGAAATCCAGCATAATATTATCCTTGCGCTCAGAGCACACAATCTGATGTTCCGTGATCAGGATTATGTTGTAACTCCGGATGGTGAAGTTATGATCGTCGATGAGTTTACAGGACGTATCATGCCGGGACGTCGTTACTCTGATGGTCTGCATCAGGCAATTGAGGCGAAGGAACATGTGAAGGTAAGAAGAGAGAGTAAGACTCTGGCAACAATCACATTCCAGAACCTGTTTAATAAGTATGACAAGAAGAGTGGTATGACAGGTACTGCGATCACAGAGGAAAAAGAGTTCCGTGATATTTATGGAATGGACGTTGTTGAAATTCCGACAAACAAGCCGGTACAGAGAGTGGATCTTGAGGATGCTGTTTATAAGACAAAGAAAGAAAAATACGAAGCAGTTGTAGAAGCTGTGAAAGAAGCGCATGCAACAGGACAGCCGGTGCTGGTAGGTACAATTACGATTGAAGTATCCGAACTTCTCAGCAAGATGCTGAAGAAAGAGGGAATCAAGCACAATGTATTGAATGCAAAGTATCATGAGCAGGAGGCTGCAATCGTAGCCGATGCCGGACTTCATGGAGCTGTAACAATCGCAACCAATATGGCTGGTCGTGGTACTGATATCAAACTGGATGATGATGCGCGTGCGGCAGGTGGTCTGAAAATTATCGGTACAGAGAGACATGAATCCCGTCGTATTGACAATCAGCTGCGTGGACGTTCCGGACGTCAGGGAGATCCAGGAGAGTCCAGATTCTACATTTCTCTGGAAGATGATCTGATGCGATTGTTCGGTTCAGAAAGACTGATGGGAATTTTCAATACACTTGGTGTAGAAGACGGTGAGCAGATTGAACATAAGATGCTTTCAAGTGCAATTGAGAAAGCACAGAAGAAGATTGAGAGCAATAACTTTGGTATTCGTAAGAATCTGTTGGAGTACGATCAGGTAATGAACGAGCAGAGAGAGATTATTTACGAAGAGAGACGCCGTGTTCTTGACGGAGAAAGCATGCGTGATACAATCTACAGCATGATTACAGAATATGTGGAAAATATGACAGATCGTTTTGCTTCTACAGAGGCAGATCCGGAAGAGTGGGATATCAAGGGATTGGATGTAAATCTTCACAATGTGATTCCGCAGCTTCAGCTCCCATCTGAGAAGGAATGCCAGAGTATGAGTCAGAAGGAGTTAAAGCATCTTCTGAAAGAACGTGGAGTGAAGGCTTATGAGAACAAAGAAGCAGAGTTCCCGGAGGCAGAGCAGCTTCGTGAAGTTGAGCGTGTTGTACTTCTGAAAGTGATTGATGCAAGATGGATGGATCATATCGATGATATGGATCAGCTGCGTCAGGGAATCGGTCTTCAGGCTTACGGCCAGAGAGATCCAAAGGTTGAGTACAAGATGATCGGATACGAGATGTTCGATGAGATGACAAGAAGCATTGAGGAAGATACAGTACGTACGATCCTGCATGTCAAACTGGAGCAGAAGGTAGAAAGAGAACAGGTTGCAAAAGTAACCGGAACGAACAAGGATGATACAGGAGTACGTGAGCCGAAGAAACGTGCCGAAAAGAAAGTATATCCAAACGATCCATGCCCGTGCGGAAGCGGAAAGAAATACAAACAGTGCTGCGGGCGCAAGAATTAATTTCAGAATGCAGACGTATATGATATGAGATGACGGCGGCAGGGATAACCCGGCTGCCGGATAAAGAAGAATATAAGAAAAGAAAGAGGTGGAAATGTGGTTGAATTAGATCAGTTCAAAACAATAATGAACGCTTATGAAGAACCTCTTGCCGAAATGAGGGATTCACTTTGACGTTGCAGGGAAAGAGCGTAGAATCGAAGAACTGGAACGAAAGATAGAAGAACCTGGATTCTGGGATAATCCGGAAGAATCACAGGAACTGATGAAAGAATTGAAGAATCTGAAAGAACTTGTGGAGACAATCCATAATCTCTACAGTTCTTATGAAGATATCGGTCTTTTGATCGAGATGGGATATGAAGATGAAGATCCGGAGATGGTAAAAGAACTGGAGGAAGAGATCCATACATTTGAAAAAGTGTTTGAAAAGCTGAAGATCCAGACACTGTTGTCAGGCGAATATGATTCCTGCAATGCGATCATGACGATACATGCCGGAGCCGGCGGAACAGAATCCTGTGACTGGGCAGGTATGCTTTACCGTATGTACAGCCGGTGGGCAGAGAGAAAGGGATTCACACTTCAGGTGCTGGATTTCCTGGACGGAGATATCGCCGGAATTAAAGCAGTTACATTTGAAGTGAATGGTGAGAATGCCTATGGCTATCTGAAATCAGAAAAAGGTGTCCACAGGCTGGTGCGTATTTCACCGTTTAATGCGGCAGGAAAACGCCAGACATCTTTTGCATCGTGCGATGTACTGCCGGATCTGAAAGATGATATCGATATTGAGATTGCAGATGATGATCTGAAGATTGATACATACCGCGCAAGTGGTGCCGGAGGACAGCATGTAAATAAGACGTCTTCCGCAATACGTATTACGCATCTGCCAACCGGAATTGTGGTACAGTGTCAGAATGAACGGTCACAGCACCACAACAAAGAAAAAGCAATGCAGATGTTAAAAGCAAAGCTGCAACTCATGAAAGAGCAGGAGCAGGCTGAAAAAGTATCAGATATCCGGGGTGAAGTGAAAGATATCGGATTTGGCAATCAGATCAGGTCTTATGTTATGCAGCCATATACACTGGTGAAAGACCATCGTACAAATGAGGAAAACAGTAATGTAAATGCCGTAATGGATGGTGATATTGATTCATTTATCAATGCATACCTGAAGAAGATCGCGAACGGCTAAAGGGAGGGAATATATGATCAATATAGCAGTAATGGGCTACGGGACAGTGGGTTCCGGAGTGGTAGAAGTCATCAATACCAACGGGGCACGTATCAATCAGAGAATCGGTGAAGAACTGAATATCAAATATGTGTTGGACATGAAAGATTTCCCGGAAGATCCGGTGCAGGACAAGATCATACATGATTTCGAGACGATCGTATCAGATGAAGAGGTACAGATTGTTGTGGAAGTGATGGGTGGTATCGAACCGGCGTATACATTTGTAAAATGCTGCCTGCAGGCCGGAAAGAGTGTGGCAACATCAAATAAGGCACTGGTGGCAAAGCACGGAGCAGAGCTGCTTTCCATTGCAGCGGAACATAATATTAATTTCCTGTTTGAGGCAAGTGTCGGAGGGGGTATTCCAATCATCCGTCCGCTGAATTCTTCTCTGACTGCAGACGAGATCGAGGAGATCACCGGAATCTTAAACGGAACAACAAATTATATGCTGTCCAAGATGTTTTACGAAGGGGCAGATTATGATACCGTCCTGAAAGAAGCACAGGCAAATGGATATGCGGAAAGAAATCCGGAAGCTGATGTAGAAGGTTACGATGCCTGCAGAAAGATCGCAATCCTGTCATCCCTGATCTCGGGACAGCAGGTCGATTTTGAAGATATCTACTGTGAGGGAATCACAGAGATTACGGTAGAAGATATGAAATATGCAAAGGCAATGGGAACAACGATCAAGCTGCTGGCGTCCAGCAGACGTTATGCGGGCAAGAGACTGCATGCGATCGTAGCACCATGTATGTTATATCCGGATCATCCGCTCTACAATGTCAATGATGTATTTAATGCAATCTTTGTGCATGGAAATGTACTGGGAGATGCGATGTTCTATGGAAGCGGGGCAGGAAAACTTCCGACTGCGAGCGCCGTAGTTGCAGATGTGGTAGACGAAGCAAAACATCTGAACCGTAATATTATGACAATGTGGAAAGAAGAAAAGCTCCAACTGGAAGATAAGGCGGATTCCAAGAGAAGATTCTTTGTGAGAATTAAGGGAGATAAAGAAAAACTGATTCCGCAGCTGAAAGAATCATACGGAGAGATTGAAGTCGTAAACGTTCCGGAACTGGAAGATGAATTTGGATTCGTAACACCTGTTATGATGGAAGGTGATTATGAGACCAGATCAAAACTTTACAAAGAGCAGATCGTACATATGATCCGTATTCAGGATTAATCAGATTGGTCTGTCACAGGAGGAAACATGTTAATAGTTAAGAAATTTGGCGGCAGTTCTGTTGCCAATAAAGACAGAATATTCAATGTGGCAAAACGCTGCATTGAAGATTATAGGGCCGGACATGACGTGGTGGTTGTACTTTCTGCAATGGGAGATACTACAGATGAACTGATCGCACTGGCGAATACGATCAATCCGGACGCAAAAAAAAGAGAACTGGATATGCTGCTTACTACAGGAGAACAGGTGTCGGTATCCCTGATGGCTATGGCAATGCAGGCACTGGATGTACCTGCTGTATCCCTGAATGCTTTTCAGGTTATGATGCACTCTACATCCCGTTACGGGAATGCCAGATTTAAAAGAGTAGACACCGAACGCATCATGCATGAACTGGATTCCAGAAAGATCGTGATCGTAACCGGATTCCAGGGAGTCAATAAATATGACGATATCACAACACTCGGAAGAGGCGGTTCCGATACAACAGCCGTTGCACTGGCGGCGGTACTTCATGCTGATAAATGCGAAATCTACACAGACGTAGACGGTGTGTTCACCGCAGACCCGAGAGTTGTAAAAACTGCAAAAAAACTGGATGCGGTTACTTATGATGAGATGCTGGAACTTGCAAGCCTCGGCGCAAAAGTTCTTCACAATCGTTCTGTGGAAATGGCAAAAAAATATAATGTGGAATTAGTGGTGCGGTCCAGCCTGAACCGTTCAGAAGGTACCGTAGTCAAGGAGGGTTCAAATATGGAAAAATTACTGGTTACAGGTGTGGCTGCAGATAAAGATACAGTCAGAATCTCTGTTATCGGATTAGAGGATAAGCCGGGAACGGCATTTGCTGTATTTAATACACTTGCTGCAAATAATATTAACGTAGATATCATTCTTCAGTCTGTCGGAAGAGAAGGAACAAAAGACATTTCCTTTACGGTTGCATCTGAGGATCTGCAACATGCACTCGAAGTACTGAATGCGAATAAAGAAAGACTTACGATCCAGGATATCACATGGAATGAAAAGGTTGCAAAGCTTTCCATCGTTGGAGCCGGAATGATGAGTAATCCGGGAGTAGCTGCGAAGATGTTTGAGTCATTATACAATTCCAGAGTCAATATCAATATGATCTCCACATCCGAGATTCGTATTACGGTACTGATTCCGGAAGAAGATATTGAAAAAGCAATGAATGCAGTTCATGACGGATTTGGACTGGGAGCCTGAGAAAAAAGTCGGGAAAAAAGGAAAGACAATTATTTATCTGAGTGAAGAAAACCGGTAGCGAGTTTACGCTTCTCATCGGAAGAAGAACGGAATGCGAATACAAGATCCACTTCTTCTTCGGTGAGATAGATGTAGTTACCGGTATTTTTTTCGATTCCCTGCATATAAGGAGTAACCGTCTCGCGCATGCCGGAAGAATATTCCGAGTCGGGAATAAAATGTTCGGCTTCGAGATCACAGAGGATAAGCTGATCCATAGTAACGTGAAAATGTGCAGCAAAAGAAGCCAGATAACCAAGATCCGGCGTACGTGTACTGGTTTCATAATTGCTGCAGGCCTGACGGCTGATATTGAAGATATCAGCAATATCATCCTGCTTTAGACCAGATATGGTTCTGAGATAGAATAAGTTTTTGGCCAGTTGCAAATTTGCCATGTTAAACCTCCACAAGTTACATATTGCTGTTAGTATAACAATCTGACCATAAAATAGATATGATATGCAACAAGACGTGACAAAACACGAAAAGGCAACGAAATGTGGCGTGCGGACAAATATCAATTTATAAACGGCTCAGATAGCTGTTATGATATTTTCCGGAAAAAGTGACATCTTCGCCGAACCAGCCAGGAGCGGTGAAAGAATCTGCATCGTCTTCGGTTTGGAATTCTACTTCTACAAGCATAAGAGGAGCAAGATCGCCTTCGAAGATATCAAGCTCTGCGGTGAGGCCGGAAGAAAGCGGGATTACATACCGTTTCTTTTTGATCAGACGTCCATCAATCTTGCCAAGAAGATGATGATAGGATTCCCGGTCAAGAGGAAGGTTATATTCCTGACGGGACATCAGTCCGGCAGACTTGTAAGTGAGTTCGTACTTTTCATTATCACGACGGATACGTACAACGGGATTGGTGTTCAGATACCCCTGCTCGAGAAGGCGGCATGGGTAAGTTTTCAGCTGATCCGGCAGCTTTGCAACAAGATATTTTCGTTCTATTTCCATATTATAAGGTCTCCTTTCATTTGCGGTGAAATTATGATACAACAGTTTACAGAAAAAGTAAACGGTGATAGAATTTAGAATAAATAAGAGATGAGGAGGATAATGAAGATGAAAAAAGTATGCGTATTATTGGCAGACGGATTTGAAGAGATCGAAGGTCTGACTGTTGTTGATCTGTTAAGAAGAGCAAAGATATATGTAGATACAATTTCAATCATGGATGATTACATCGTACATGGAGCACATGGAATCAATGTGCAGACAGAAGATTTATTTGATGAAGTAGATTTTGATGAATTTGATATGGTTGTGCTTCCGGGCGGAATGCCGGGAACCCTGAATCTGAAAAACCATGACGGAGTCAGATATGTGGTAAAACAGTATGCAAAAGAAGGAAGATATGTGGGAGCGATCTGTGCGGCACCTACTATATTAAAGAGCCTGGGGGTACTGGAAGGCAGGAGGGCAACCTGTTATCCGGGTGTGGAAGATGAGATGGAAGATGTCGTGCTGACAGAGACAGCGGTTGTAGTAGACGAGAATATTATCACCAGCCAGGGCGTTGGCACTGCAATTGATTTTGGACTGAAATTGATCGAGATTCTGGATGGCGAAGAAAAAGCAAAGGAAATCGCAGATTCCATAGTCTTTTAATAGTTTTTTATAAAATTTAATAAAAATAGAGGAAAAAAGCGGAAAAACACCGGATTTAAGCAAAAACGGGGACTAGATATTTACCAGAGTTTGTGTTATACTTCTGTGGTGAATGTATTGTAGTATACCCGCTTTTTTCCGCTACCCATGAGGCGGGTTAGAAACAGGAGGAAATAGTAAATGAGTTTACAGGTAGAAAAGTTAGAAAACAACATGGCGAAACTTACTATCGAAGTTCCAGCCGATGATTTAGAAAAAGCGCTTCAGAGTGCATATATGAAGCAGAAGAACAAGATCGCTATGCCGGGATTCCGTAAAGGAAAAGTACCACGTCAGATGATCGAGAAAATGTATGGACCGGAGATCTTCTACGATGATGCAGCAAATGCACTGATCCCTAAGGCATATTCTGAAGCATATGAAGAGTGTGAACTTGAGATTGTTTCAAGACCGGAGATCAACGTTGTTCAGATTGAAAAAGGAAAATCATTCATCTTTACAGCAGATGTTGCAACAAAGCCGGAAGTAAAACTCGGTGAGTATAAAGGACTGGAAGTAGATAAAGTATCTACACGCGTAACTCAGAAAGAAGTAGACGCTAAGATCCAGGAGGAAGCAGAGAAAAATGCAAGAGAAGTTGTAGTTACAGACCGTGCGGTAGCAGACGGTGATGAAGTAATTCTCGACTTTGAAGGATTTGTTGATGGTGAAGCATTTGAAGGCGGAAAGGGAGAGAACTATCCACTGACTATCGGATCGGGATCATTCATTCCTGGATTTGAAGAGCAGTTAGTAGGCGCTGAAGCTGAGAAAGAAGTTGAAGTAAAAGTTACTTTCCCGGAAGATTATCATGCAGAAGAATTAAAAGGAAAAGAAGCTGTATTCAAATGCACAGTTCATGAGATCAAAGCAAAAGAACTGCCGGAAATCGATGATGAATTCGCAGCAGAAGTATCTGAATTCGATACATTAGAAGAATACAAAGCAGATGTAAAAGCAAAGATCAAAGAGCAGAAAGCAGCAGACGGAAAGAGAAATCAGGAAGATCAGGCTGTAGAGCAGGCTGTTAAGAATGCAGAATACGAGATCCCACAGCCAATGATCGAGACACAGACAACTCAGATGGTAGAGGATTTTGCACAGAGAATCCAGTCTCAGGGAATCACTCTTGAGCAGTACTTCCAGTTCACAGGACTGACTGCAGAGAAGATGATGGAAGATATGAGACCACAGGCAATCAAGAGAATTGAGACACGTCTTGTACTTGAGGCGGTAGCAAAAGCTGAAAATATCGAAATCACAGATGAGAAGATCGATGAAGAACTTGCCAAGATGGCTGAATCTTACAACATGGAAGTTGAGAAACTGAAAGAATTCATGGGTGAGAACGAGAAGAAACAGATGAAGGAAGATCTGGCAGTTCAGGAAGCTGTTACATTCCTTGTTGAGAATGCAGTAGAAAAATAAGAACGTCAGATCATAACATAGTATAGTATAGTCAGGAGGCATATACATGAGTTTAGTACCTTATGTCATTGAACAGACAAGCCGTGGAGAACGTTCTTACGACATCTATTCAAGATTATTAAAAGACAGAATTATATTTCTGGGCGAAGAAGTAACAGATGTATCTGCAAGTGTGATCGTTGCACAGCTTCTGTTTCTTGAAGCAGAAGATCCGGAGAAAGATATCCATCTGTACATCAACAGTCCGGGAGGCTCTGTAACAGCCGGAATGGCAATTTATGATACCATGCAGTATATCAAATGCGATATTGAGACAATCTGTATTGGTATGGCTGCAAGTATGGGTTCATTCCTTCTTACAGGAGGAACAAAGGGAAAGAGACTTGCACTTCCAAACTCTGAGATCATGATCCATCAGCCGCTTGGCGGAGCTCAGGGACAGGCAACAGAGATTCAGATCGCAGCAGATCATATCTTAAAAACTCGTCAGAAACTGAATCAGATTCTGGCAGAAAATACAGGACAGCCGTTAGAGGTCATCAACGCAGATACAGAAAGAGATAACTTTATGACTGCGGAAGAAGCCAAAGCGTATGGTCTGATTGACGAAGTCATCAAGAACCGCTAGGGCAGTCCTCAGACGAGGTGAAAAGTATGGCAGGAAAGAACGATGATCAGGTAAGATGCTCGTTCTGTAACAAGACGCAGAATCAGGTGAGAAAGCTGATCGCAGGTCCGAATGGGGCATATATCTGTGATGAGTGTGTGGATGTCTGCGCAGAGATTATAGAAGAAGAATTTGAATACGAGAACGGAAGAGAATGGAATCCGTTCTCGGATATCAATCTTTTAAAACCGGAAGAGATCAAAGCATTTCTGGATGAATATGTCATTGGTCAGGAAGAAGCGAAAAAAGTATTATCGGTAGCTGTTTATAATCATTATAAACGTGTAATGGCGGGAAGAAATATGGGAGTAGACCTTGGTAAAAGTAATATTCTCATGCTCGGACCGACAGGATGCGGTAAGACGCTTCTGGCTCAGACACTGGCAAAGATTCTGGGAGTACCGTTTGCGATTGCTGATGCAACAGCATTGACAGAGGCCGGATATGTCGGTGAAGATGTAGAAAACATTCTTCTGAAGATCATTCAGGCGGCAGACGGAGATATTGAACGTGCAGAGTATGGAATTATATATATTGATGAGATTGATAAGATTACAAGAAAATCAGAGAATCCATCGATTACCAGAGATGTATCGGGTGAGGGTGTACAGCAGGCGCTTCTGAAGATTATTGAAGGAACAGTTGCCAATGTACCTCCACAGGGAGGAAGAAAGCATCCGCATCAGGAGATGATCCAGATCGATACCACGAATATTTTATTCATCTGTGGAGGAGCCTTTGAAGGAATCGAAAAAATCGTTGAAAAACGTATCGATCAGAAATCAATCGGATTCAATGCAGAGATTGCAGAAAAGCATGAAGATGATGTGGACAGACTGCTTCAGCAGATTCTGCCGCAGGATCTTGTGAAATTTGGTCTGATTCCGGAAATCGTAGGCCGTGTACCGGTAACAGTAGCATTGGAAATGCTGGATAAAGATGCATTAATGAGGATTCTTACAGAGCCGAAGAATGCATTGACTAAACAGTATCAGAAGCTGTTGGAACTGGACGATGTAGAGCTTACATTTGATGATAAAGCACTGGAAGCAATCGCAGAGACTTCCCTGAAGAGAAAGACGGGAGCAAGAGGACTGAGAGCGATTATGGAAAGTATCATGATGGATATCATGTATAAAGCACCATCGGATGAGACATTAAAATCATGCCACATCACAGAAGATGTTGTAAAAGGAACAGGAGAGCCTGTATGTGAACATGCAGAACCTGACTCAGAAAGTGCATAATAAATGAAAAGAAAGACGGCGGGTGCGAAGAATAATTGTACCCGCTGATTTTATACCAAGATAATCCAGTCGGTGAACAGGAGTGTGAATATATGACAGGAGAAACCTATAGTCTGCCTATGGTTGCCTTAAGAGGACTTACGATACTGCCGGAAGAGGTCAGACATTTTGATGTAAGCAGGGAAAAATCACTGCAGGCGATTGAAGAGGCGGTAAAAAACGGCCAGAAGTTATTCGTCAGCGCTCAGAAGGATCTGGAAATAGAAGAGCCGGGAGCAGAAGATGTCTATCTGGTTGGCTGTGTTGTTACCATAAGGCAGGTAGTAAAATTACCAAAAAAAATGAGCCGTGTACTTGTATCCGGAGAAGTAAGAGCAAGTCTTGTAAGAATGGATAGTGAGACACCATATCTCCAGGCAACGGTAGTAGAACTGCCGGATGATGAAGTAGTATCCGGAGAGCGGGAAGAAGACGATCCAATGAACCGGGAAGCAATGATCCGTGGATTACAGGATGTCTTCAAAGAATATCTGTTAAAGAATCCAAAGCTTTCAAAAGAACTTGGCATGCAGGTGGAATCCATTCATGATCTGAAATACCTGACAGATGTGATTGCTGCAAATATGCCGTTTTCATTCGAAGATGCGCAGGAACTGCTGGAAGAGACGAACGTTATGAGACGGTATGAACTTCTGGTATATAAGATCGTGAATGAGATCCAGGCACAGAAAGTAAAAGAAGAGATCCAAAGTAAGGTGAAAGAACGTGTGGACAAGAACCAGAGGGAATACATCCTACGGGAAGAACTGAAAGTAATCCGTGAGGAACTTGGTGATGACAATACCATGTCGGATGCGGATGAATTCCAGCAGGCGGCAGATGCATTGAAAGCTTCGAAAGAAGTAAAAGAAAAGCTGAACAAAGAAATCAAAAGATTCCGCAATTCCATGAATTCCCCGGCGGAAACAGGCGTTATCCGAACCTATATCGAAACAATGCTTGAAATGCCATGGGATAAAACTTGCAAAGAGCATAAAGATATTGCATTTGCAAGACAGGTACTGGATGAAGATCATTACGGTCTGGAGAAAGTAAAAGAACGAGTACTTGAATATCTTGCAGTACGGGCGCTTACGAAAAAAGGCGAAGCACCGATCATCTGTCTTGTGGGTCCTCCGGGAACCGGTAAAACTTCGATTGCGAAATCTCTTTCCAGGGCGTTGAAGAAGCCGTATGTGAGAATTTCGCTTGGAGGTGTCCGTGACGAAGCGGAAATCCGGGGGCACAGAAAGACTTATGTAGGAGCGATGCCGGGAAGAATCGCAAATGGAATGAAACAGGCAGGAGTTAAGAATCCACTGATGCTGCTGGATGAGATAGATAAAGTCAGCAATGACTATAAAGGAGATACATTCTCAGCACTTCTGGAGGTTCTGGATGGCGAACAGAATAATAAGTTCGTAGACCATTATTTGGAAGTGCCGATGGATCTGTCGGAAGTGTTATTTATCACAACGGCAAACAGCCTGCAGACCATTCCAAGGCCGCTTCTTGACCGTATGGAAGTCATTGAGGTTACCAGTTATACAGAAAATGAAAAACTGCATATTGCGCAGGAACATCTGATTCCAAAGCAGATCGAAAAGCATGGACTGAAAGCAGATCAGCTGACCATCAGTAAAAATGCGATCTGGAAGATGGCAAGAAATTACACAAAAGAAGCAGGGGTCAGACAGTTGGAACGTAAGATCGGTGATATCTGCCGTAAATCAGCAATGGAGATTCTTGAGAAAAAGAAGAAATCCATTCATGTGACAGAGCGGAATATGGAACACTACCTGGGTAAGGAACTTTACAGTTATCAGATGGCAAATGAAGAAGATGAAGTTGGTATTGTGCGTGGACTCGCATGGACCAGTGTCGGCGGTGATACACTCCAGATCGAAGTGAATATGATGCCGGGAGAAGGAGAAATCCTGCTGACCGGACAGCTTGGCGATGTCATGAAAGAGTCCGCGAGAACCGGTATCAGTTATATCCGTTCCGTAAGCAAAGAGCATGATATTACAGATGATTTCTTTAAGAAACATGATATACATATCCATATTCCGGAGGGAGCCGTTCCAAAAGACGGACCATCTGCCGGTATTACAATGGCAACTGCAATCATGTCTGCGGTGACAGGAAGAAAAGTACGGGCAGACCTCGCTATGACAGGAGAGATTACACTGCGCGGACGTGTACTCCCGATCGGAGGGCTGAAAGAAAAGCTTCTGGCTGCAAAAAATGCAGGAATGAAGACCGTACTTGTCCCGGCAAAAAATGAAAGAGATGTTGAGGAAATTTCAACAGAGATTACAAAGGGACTGGAAATTAAATTTGTAACACACATGAATGAGGTGCTGAAAGAAGCACTTGTATAGTCAGATCTTCTGGCACGGGTCAGGAGATGGATTAAAGGAGAAATATATGATAATCAGAAATATTAATCTGGAAACCGTATGTGGAATCACCAGCAAACTTCCGGAGAATACACTTCCGGAGATTGCATTTGCAGGAAAATCCAACGTAGGAAAGTCATCCCTGATCAATGCGCTTATGAACCGCAAATCATACGCAAGAATATCTGCAACACCGGGAAAGACACAGACGATCAACTTCTATAATATTAATGAGGCATTATATCTGGTCGACCTGCCGGGTTACGGATATGCGAAGGTATCCGAACAGGAGAAGATCAAATGGGGACAGCTGATCGAACGTTATCTGCACGGGTCGAAGCAGTTGAAAGTAGTATTCCTTCTGATCGATATCCGTCATAAACCATCCGGTAACGACAAGATGATGTATGAGTGGATCGTGTCACAGGGATTCCATCCGGTGATCATTGCAACAAAACTCGATAAGATCAAACGCAGCCAGAAAGACAAACAGATCAAGATTGTAAAAGAAGGTCTGGGAGTGTTACCGGGAACAATCGTCATCCCGTTCTCATCAGTGACGAAACAGGGACGTGATGAGATATGGGAGCTGGTGGAAAGAAATTATCTGAATACTCAGGAGAATGAAGAATAGACAGAATCCATTTCAGATGGTAATTAATGAGATAAAGTTTGTCAAAGGATTGACAAACTTTATCTTTTTTGTTATGATTAGACTAAAGTACAAACGTTGGTCTAAAACGGGTAAAAAATGTGAAAATAACAAGTATAATAAGAGGAAAGGAGAATATCATGGATCTGATAACCAATATCCAGAAGTATTCTATTCATGACGGGGACGGAATCCGTACGACTGTATTTTTTAAGGGATGTCCGTTAAAGTGTGTGTGGTGTCATAATCCTGAGACACAGCGCTTCGAGCAGGAAATTCAGTATGATGCGGAGAAATGTACCGGTTGCGGCGTATGCGCAAAAGTCTGTCCGAACGGCGCGGTCACCATGGAAGACGGAAGACCGAAGCTGGATAAAAAACTTTGTAAGCTCTGCGGAAAATGTGAGAATTTCTGTACACAGGGAATCCGGGAGATCGTTGGCCAGGAATATCCGGTAAAAACACTTGTAAAGGAACTGATGAAAGATCTGATGTTCTATGAACAGTCCGGCGGTGGAGTTACACTTTCAGGTGGTGAAGTGATGGCTATGTCTACAGATTATGTACTTGCGATCGCAAAAGCTTTGAAGAAAGAAGAAGTATCGCTTACAATTGATACATGCGGATATGTTCCATATGAGAAGTTCGAAGCAATCCTTCCATATGTCGATACATTTTTATATGATGTAAAGGTAATGGATCCGGAATTACATAAGCAATATATCGGAGTAGACAATAAACTGATCTTAGATAATCTTGTAAAACTTTCAGATGCAGGAGCAAGGATATACATCCGTATCCCTACTGTTAAGGAAGTAAATGGAAACGAAGAGAATATGAAAGAGACGATCCGTTTCCTGAAAGAACACGATATTCACCCGGCACAGGTTAATTTGCTGCCATATCATAATACGGGAAGCAGTAAATATCCGAAGCTGGATATGGAATATAAAGGTAATGACTTGAATGCACCGACAAAAGAAGAGATGGAGGGGTTTGTGAAACTCTTCCAGGAAGCAGGTTTTTCTAACACAAAGATAGGAGGTTAAAACAATGGCTGAAAAAAGAGGCATGAACGAAAGAATCCAGAAGTTAAGAGAACTGAGTGTTACAACACCGGTACACATCGATCTGGAAAGAGCAAAGATCGAAACAGATTTTTACAGAGAAAATGACGGAAAATATTCTATCCCGGTTATGAGAGCTATGGTGTTAAAAGAGTATTTTTCAAAGAAGACACTTTACCTTGGAGACGGTGAGCTGATCGTAGGAGAGAAGGGAAAAGATCCACAGGCATCTCCGACATTCCCGGAACTTTGCTGTCACAGCGTTGAGGATATGACAGTTATGAGTGAGCGTGATCTGGTATCCTTCCACACAACAGAAGAAGACAGAAAACTTCAGGCAGAAGAGATCATTCCGTTCTGGAAGGGAAGAACTATGAGAGAGAGACTTCTGGCTTCCATGACTCCGGAATGGAACGACTGTTACGCAGCAGGTATGTTCACAGAATTTATGGAGCAGAGAGGACCGGGACATACATGTGGTGGAGAACAGGTATTTACAACAGGATATCTGGACTACAAAGAGAAGATTAAAAAGACAATGGATGCTCTTGATTTTATGAATGATCCGGATGCTCTGGATAAAATGGAAGAGTTAAAAGCCATGGATATTTCCTGCGATGCAGTGATCATTCTTGGTGAGAGATATCATGGATTAGCACTGGAGCTGGCAGAAAAAGAGGCTGATCCGGTACGTAAAGAAGAATTAAAACAGATTGCAGCCAACCTGGAGGTTGTACCTGCACATGCACCACAGACATACTGGCAGGCAATCCAGTTATACTGGTTCACACATCTGGCAGTTACAACAGAACTGAACCCATGGGATGCATTCAGCCCGGGACGTCTTGATCAGCATCTGATCAAATATTATGAAGCAGATACAGAAGCAGGAATTCTGGATGATGAGAGAGCAAAAGAACTGTTAGAGTGCTTATGGGTGAAATTCTACAATCAGCCTGCACCGGTTAAAGTAGGTATCACATTAAAAGAAAGTGCCACATACACAGACTTTGCAAATATCAATACCGGAGGAGTTACACCGGACGGACGTGATGGTGTCAATGCAGTCAGCTACCTGATCCTTGACTGTATGGACGAGATGAAGCTGGTTCAGCCAAACTCTAACGTAACGATCAGTAAGAAGACTCCTGCACGTTTCTTGAAGAGAGCATGTGAGATCTCAAGAAAAGGATGGGGACAGCCTGCATTCTACAATACAGAAGCACAGACCATGGAGCTTATCAATGCAGGAAAATCACTGGAAGATGCACGCCGTGGCGGATCTTCAGGATGTGTTGAGACAGGAGCATGGGGAAGTGAAGCATATATCCTGACAGGATACCTGAATATTCCAAAAGTATTCCAGCTGACACTTTATAATGGATTTGACAAGGAATCCGGAAAACAGCTCGGCCTTAAGACCGGTGAAGCAAAAGATTTCAAGTCTTATGATGAATTATGGGATGCATTCCAGAAACAGCTGAAACATTTTATTGATATTAAGATTCGCGGAAACAATGTGATCGAGAAATTATATGCAGAGAATATGCCGGCACCTTGTCTGTCAGTGGTAACAAATGACTGCATCAGCAATGCAAAAGATTATAATGCAGGTGGAGCAAGATACAATACAAACTATATCCAGGGTGTAGGTATCGGAACAGTTACAGACTGCATCACATCTGTTAAGTATAACGTATTCGATAAGAAGAATTTCACAATGGAAGAACTGCTCGAAGCTATGGATCATAACTTTGAAGGTTATGATGCAATTTTCCGTATGGTACATGACAAGACACCGAAGTATGGTAACGATGATGATTATGCAGATTCTGTTATGCAGGATGTATTCAACCTGTATCATGATCTGATCACAGGACGCCCGACTATGAGAGGCGGAAAATATGGAGTAGATATGCTTCCTACTACATGCCACGTATACTTCGGAGAAGTGATCGGAGCAACTGCAAACGGAAGAAAAGCAAATGTGCCTGTATCGGAAGGTATCTCACCAGAGAAGTCTGCTGATACAAACGGACCTACAGCTGTTATCAAGTCATGCTCTAAGATGGATCACCTTGCAACAGCAGGAACACTTCTGAACCAGAAGTTTACACCGGATGTTGTAGCCGGAGAAAAAGGTCTTGAGAATATGTCCAGCCTGATCCGCAGCTACTTTGCAATGGACGGACATCACATTCAGTTCAATGTCATCGACAGACAGACATTGATCGAAGCACAGAAACATCCGGATGATTACAGAGACCTGATCGTCCGTGTTGCCGGATACAGTGATTTCTTCCGTAACTTAAGTAAACCGTTACAGGATGAGATCATCAACCGTACAGAACAGTCATTTGAATAAAATGAATTTGTGGGGTTAACCTGAAGATAATTAAAAAATAAAAAAGTCCTTAGGCAGGAATCGTGATGCCGGCTGTTGCCGGATGTGTAAATTCTTGTTTAAGGACTTTTTTTAGGCTTGATAGCAAAAAATATGATATGATATCAGTAAACGTAGAAATACGGATAAAAAATATGTTAAGAAAAGAGATGGAGAAAAGTTATGAATCTAAAAGGAGTGAATTTGAAAAAGGAAAGGACGAAAATTCAGATGGTGCTGACGGTTCTCGTTATACTGTCGGTAGTCAGACAGTTTTTCCTGGGAAATTACCACAATATGTTTCTGGGAATTCTGACCCTGTTTTTGTTCATGGTACCTGCTGTATTAGATCAGACACTGGGAGTAACGATTCCGGCAGGATTGGAGACGGTGATTCTGATCTTTATCTTTTCGGCAGAAATACTGGGAGAGATCAACGCATTTTATGTAAAGATTCCTGTGTGGGATACTATTTTACATACGACAAACGGTTTTCTTATGGCGGCAATTGGATTTGCACTGATCGACCTGTTTAACAGAAGTGACCGGTTCTCAATTAAGATGTCTCCGTATTTCGTGGCATTTTTTGCATTTTGTTTTTCAATGACAGTCGGTGTATTGTGGGAGTTCTTCGAATTTTCAATGGACTGGTTCTTCGGACTGGATATGCAGAAAGACTGGATTCTTCCATCGATCAACTCTGTGAAACTCAACCCGACAGGTGCAAATGTTCCGGTGCATGTGGACATTCAGTCGGTGGTGATCAATGGCGAAAAATGGAATCTGGGTGGATATCTGGATATCGGAATCGTGGATACGATGAAAGATCTGATGGTGAATTTTATCGGAGCGGTGGTGTTCTCGATCATCGGAATTCTATATCTGAAGCACCGCGGCAAAGGAAAACTTGCGGCATCACTGATTCCGCAGGTAAGAGACGAGAAGGAGCAGAAGCAATAAAAAGAACCGGATAAGAGTGGATTATGGAAAAGAATATACAGAAGATCAAAATAAAAAACCAATTGGAATTATGGGCATTCTGTGCGGTCATTGGAACTGCGGCGGGAGCTTTGGTCTGGGCATTGCTGAAGATCATGGCAATAGGAACAGAAATGATATGGGAGTGGATACCGGAAAAAATTCATATTCCGTATTATACGGTGCTCGTGTGTACTGTGGGCGGAGCCATTATCGGGATATTTCGAAAGTTATACGGGGATTATCCGGAAGATATGGAAACGGTCATGGGAAAAGTAAAGAAAGAAAAAAGATACGAATATAAAAATATGCTCGTCATGATGATCGCAGCGTTGCTGCCACTTCTGATCGGAAGCAGTGTAGGTCCGGAGGCAGGACTTACCGGGATTATCGTAGGCTTATGTTACTGGGCAGGAGAAAATCTGAAATTTGCAAAACAGAATACAAAGGAATATTCGCAGATCGGTGCAGCCGTTTCCCTTAGTGTGTTATTTCATGCACCGTTATTTGGGATCTTTGAGGTGGAGGAAGATCCGGATATGCAGCTGGCAGAACCGGGCCGGGGATCAAAGATCTTCATATATGGAATTGCACTTGCAGCCGGAACAGGAAGTTATGCGGGACTTTCTGCTTTGCTGGGCGGAGGAATGTCCGGGTTCCCGTCATTTGATACAGTTGCGGTACAGAGAATCGATTATGTGATGATGCTGGTGTATATGCTCTGCGGATGTGTGCTGGCATATTTTTATGAGACGACACACACTGTAACCAGAGTCATTGCCGGGAAAATTCCGGGTGTCGCAAAAGAAATTCTGGCAGGGATATGTCTGGGTGTGATCGGTATGTTGATACCGGCAGTGATGTTTTCGGGAGAAGAGCAGATGGGAGTACTTATGAAAGAATATGCCGGCTATATGGCAATCGTATTGATCGGTGTGGCATTTCTGAAAGTATTACTTACAAATCTCTGTATCCAGTTTGGATTAAAAGGAGGACATTTTTTCCCGGTTATTTTTGCGGGAGTGTGTCTGGGATACGGACTTGCGATGCTGTTCTTCGGACAGCAGGGGGACAGTCATGTTGTATTTGCTGCAGCAATTGTAACATCGACACTTCTGGGCGGTATTATGAAGAAGCCGCTGGCGGTGACCATGCTTTTGTTCCTGTGTTTTCCTGTGAAAATATTTATATGGATATTTATTGCGGCAGCAGTGGGAAGTAAATGTGTGAAGAAGATGGGAAAAGAAGTATAGTGAAAAAAGCACCCGTTATCAGTATGTATTTCGATGATGCAAACAGGAATACATATTGACAGCGGGTATTTTTTAACGGAATTTGCGGACTTTCTGCGAGATATGTTCCAGTTCCTCTTTTGAAAGCTCCGGGAGGCGTTCCAGCTTATCAATGAACATAGCAAGCGTTTCTTTTTGTTGCATTTCGACCAGTTGTGTGTAGAAGTTTACGACAACACCTGTGACGATCGCAACGACAAAAATAGTGTAAATCGTGAGCAGGACGGAACAGATCTTTCCAATCAGTGTGACGGTAACAATGTCTCCAAATCCGGCGGTAGAGATGACGGCGTAACAATACCACAGTGCATCACCATAGCGGTGGATATCTGGTTCGACAAGCCGGATAACGGCGGCATCGGCCAGAAGGAAGAGGACAAAACCTAAAAGAATATGATCTGCCCGTGTACGTTTTAAAATTCCCCATAAGATTCTGAGTTTTTTCATAATCTGCTTCTCCTTGTATCCGTGTAAAAACTGATTTAAGTATATCATGAAATGCGTAAAAGTGTTCGGCATTTTTGATAATAAAATAAAAGTAATAAAAAAGCACAGAACAAACATTCGGTTTAGTTCTGTACTTTTTTTCTCCTGAATGATATACTATACAAGTAACAATACTAAAAATACAACTACTATTTCTAAAATATCACCGCCAGATAGAGCGGCTTAGGAGAAATCATATGGATCATTTTGAATTAGTATCACAATACAAGCCGACCGGTGACCAGCCGCAGGCAATCGAGGATCTGGTCAAAGGCTTTAAAGAAGGAAATCAGTGCCAGACACTGCTTGGTGTCACCGGATCTGGTAAGACATTTACGATGGCGAATGTTATTCAGCAGATCAATAAACCGACGCTTGTCATTGCGCATAATAAGACTCTGGCTGCGCAGCTATATGGAGAATTTAAAGAGTTTTTCCCGAATAATGCGGTAGAATATTTTGTCTCCTACTACGATTACTACCAGCCGGAGGCTTATGTCCCATCTTCAGACACCTACATTGCGAAGGATTCCTCCGTAAATGAAGAGATTGATAAGCTGAGGTTATCGGCAACGGCAGCATTGATCGAGCGCAGGGATGTGATCGTAATTGCCAGCGTTTCCTGCATCTATGGTCTCGGTGAACCGGAGAACTTTGAACAGATGATGGTATCGCTCCGACCGGGGATGGAGAAGGACAGAGATGAAGTGTTGCGCCAGCTGATAGATATTCAATATGACAGAAATGATATGGATTTCAAGCGGGGAACATTCCGTGTACGAGGCGATACTGTAGAAGTTGTACCGGCAGACCGGGGCGATACGGCTATTCGGGTGGAATTCTTCGGAGATGAGATTGACCGGATTTCAGAGATAGACATGCTTACCGGAGAGATTAAAAATACATTGAATCATATTGCGATATTCCCGGCTTCCCATTACGTTGTGCCGAAGGAGCGTATGGAGAAAGCAATAAAAAATATCGAGATTGAACTGGAAGAACAGGTAAAATATTTCAAAGAAGAAGGGAAACTTCTGGAAGCACAGAGAATTGCGGAACGAACGAATTTTGATATAGAAATGATGCGTGAGACCGGATTCTGTTCAGGGATTGAGAACTACTCCAGGCATCTGGCAGGACTTGCTCCGGGGCAGCCGCCGAATACATTGATGGATTATTTCCCAGATGATTTTATCATAATGATCGATGAGTCGCACAAGACGGTTCCGCAGATCGGCGGTATGTATCATGGCGATCAGTCGAGAAAGCGTACACTGGTAGAGTATGGATTCCGTCTGCCATCGGCACTGGACAACCGTCCGCTTAGTTTTGAGGAATTTGAAAGTAAGATCGATCAGGTCATGTTCGTGTCTGCAACACCGGGGAAATATGAAGAAGAACATGAACTTTTAAGAGCCGAGCAGGTGATTCGGCCGACCGGACTTCTGGATCCGGAAGTAGAAGTGCGGCCGGTAGAAGGACAGATCGATGACCTGATCGGAGAAGTGAATAAAGAGATTGCCAATAAACACAAAATACTGATAACAACGCTGACCAAGCGTATGGCAGAAGATCTTACCGACTATATGCGTGAGCTGGGAATCCGCGTGCGCTATCTGCATTCGGATATTGACACGCTGGAACGTACAGAGATCGTGAGAGATATGCGCCTGGACGTATTCGATGTTCTGGTCGGCATTAATCTTCTGCGGGAAGGACTGGACATTCCGGAGATCACATTGGTTGCGATCCTGGACGCAGATAAAGAAGGATTTTTGCGTTCCGAGACGTCTCTGATCCAGACGATCGGCCGTGCGGCCCGTAATGCAGAAGGGCATGTTATCATGTACGCAGATACGATCACAGATTCCATGCGTGCAGCACTGGATGAGACGCAGAGAAGACGTGAAGTGCAGATGGCATATAATGAAGAACATGGTATTACACCGAAGACGATCCAGAAAGCAGTCAGAGATCTGATCTCAGTATCCCGGAAAGTGGCGGCTTCTGAATTACAGATGGAAAAAGATCCGGAATCCATGAGTGAGAAAGAATTAGAGAAGCTGATCAAAGAGCTGGAGAAGCAGATGAAGAAAGCTGCGGCAGATCTGAATTTTGAGGCGGCAGCAGAACTCAGGGATAAGTTAATAGAGCTTAAGAAGACATTACAGGAAATAAAGATATAGAAAAAGGAGATCATAGACTTACATGACACAGGAAAAAGATTCAAGACAATATATCAAGATCAGAGGAGCAAATGAACACAATCTGAAGAATGTAGACGTAGACATACCAAGAGACAAACTGGTGGTACTGACCGGTCTTAGCGGATCAGGAAAATCATCACTGGCATTTGATACAATTTATGCGGAAGGACAGAGAAGATATATGGAATCATTGTCTTCTTATGCCAGACAGTTCCTGGGACAGATGGAAAAACCGGATGTAGAAAGTATAGAAGGATTGTCTCCGGCTATTTCCATTGATCAGAAATCTACGAACCGCAATCCAAGATCTACCGTAGGAACGGTAACGGAAATCTATGATTATTTCCGGTTATTATATGCAAGAGCAGGAATTCCGCATTGTCCGAAATGTGGGCGCGAGATTAAGAAACAGACGGTTGATCAGATGGTAGAACAGGTGATGGCATTTCCGGAAAGAACCAAGATACAGCTGCTGGCACCGGTTGTAAGAGGCAGAAAGGGAACACATGTAAAATTACTGGAGCGCGCCAGGAAGAGCGGATATGTCCGTGTCAGGATCGATGGTAATATGTACGAACTGTCGGAAGAGATCAAGCTGGATAAGAACATCAAGCACAATATAGAGATTGTTGTAGACCGTCTGGTAGTAAAAGAGGGTATTGAACAGCGTCTGACCGATTCCATTGAAAATGTACTGAATCTTGCGGAAGGACTGATGACCGTGGATGTGATCGGCGGGGAACCGGTCCAGTTCAGCGAAAGCTTCTCATGTCCGGACTGCGGAATCAGTATTGAAGAGATCGAACCGAGAAGCTTTTCGTTCAACAATCCGTTCGGCGCATGTCCGGAGTGCTTTGGACTGGGATACAAGATGGAATTTGACGAAGACCTGATGATTCCGGATAAACGTCTCAGTATCAGTGAAGGTGCGATCACTGTTATGGGATGGCAGTCCTGCACGGATAAGAAGAGCTTCACGTATGCGATCCTGGATGCGTTGAGCAAAGAATATGGCTTTTCATTAGATACACCGTTTGAGGACTATCCGAAGGAAGTCCATGATGTCCTGATCCATGGGACAAACGGCAAAGAAGTGAAAGTATATTATAAGGGGCAGCGCGGAGAAGGAGTCTATGATGTGGCATTCGAAGGTCTGATCCGCAATGTAGAGCGCCGTTACCGGGAGACTTCGTCGGAAACGATGAAAGCAGAATACGAAGAGTTTATGAATATCACACCGTGTTCTGCGTGCAAAGGCCAGCGCCTGAAGCCGGGAGCACTTGCTGTGACGGTAGGAGATAAAAATATTTCCGAACTGACAGGAATGTCAATTGAAAAACTGCAGACCTTTTTAAAAGAACTGAAACTTTCGAACCAGCAATTGCTGATCGGCGGACAGATTTTAAAGGAGATCAATTCCAGAATCCAGTTTCTGATGGATGTCGGACTTAATTATCTGACACTTGGAAGATCGACCGGAACACTTTCGGGAGGAGAGGCACAGAGAATCCGTCTGGCAACACAGATCGGTTCCGGACTCGTAGGTGTGGCATATATTCTGGATGAACCAAGTATCGGACTGCATCAGAGAGACAATGATAAATTGCTTGGAACTTTAAAACATCTGCGGGATCTCGGGAACTCAGTAATCGTGGTCGAGCATGATGAGGATACTATGAGAGAAGCGGACTTTATCGTGGATATCGGACCGGGAGCGGGAGAACATGGTGGTGAAGTAGTTGCAACCGGAAATGCGGAAGAGATCATGCAGAATGAAAATTCTGTAACCGGAGCCTATCTGAGCGGGCGTATCCGGATCCCGGTTCCGGAAGTAAGAAGAAAGCCAACCGGATGGCTGAAAGTACTCGGAGCACAGGAAAATAACTTGAAGAACATAGATGTGAAGTTTCCGCTTGGCGTGATGACCTGTGTTACCGGTGTGTCCGGTTCGGGAAAAAGCTCACTTGTGAATCAGATCCTCTATAAACGTCTGGCAAGAGACCTGAACCGTGCAAGGACCATTCCGGGCAGACACAAAGGTATCGAGGGACTGGAACAGCTGGACAAGGTGATCAATATCGATCAGTCTCCGATCGGGCGGACTCCGAGATCCAATCCGGCAACCTATACCGGAGTATTTGACCTGATCAGGGATCTGTTTGCAGCAACACCGGATGCAAAAGCAAGAGGCTATAAAAAAGGAAGATTCAGTTTTAACGTCAAAGGAGGACGATGTGAGGCCTGCAGCGGAGATGGAATCATCAAGATCGAGATGCATTTCCTGCCGGATGTCTATGTTCCGTGTGAAGTCTGCAAGGGAAGACGTTACAACAGAGAGACACTGGAAGTGAAATACAAAGGAAAGAATATCTATGATGTTCTGGACATGACCGTAGAAGAAGCAATGCATTTCTTTGAAAATGTACCAAGTATCCACAGAAAGATGGAGACCTTGTATGATGTCGGGCTTTCTTATATTCGTCTGGGACAGCCGTCTACGACTCTGTCCGGCGGAGAAGCCCAGCGTATCAAGCTGGCAACAGAGCTGAGTAAGAGAAGTACGGGAAAGACAATCTATATTCTGGACGAGCCGACGACGGGACTGCATTTTGCCGATGTGCATAAGTTGACAGAGATTCTCCACAGATTGACAGAAGATGGGAATACAGTCATTGTGATCGAGCACAATCTGGATGTGATAAAGACCGCAGATTACATCATCGATATCGGTCCGGAAGGCGGTGACAAAGGCGGAACCGTGATCGCAGAGGGAACACCGGAAGAAGTTGCGGAAAGTCCGGTATCCTATACAGGAAAGTATATAAAACCAATGCTGGAACGGTAGAAATATGACATTTTGTTCAATGCATCGTCCGGATTCGTCATATTGTAATATTTATGTAAAAAGGTTCATAAAGATTTAAGCAAAATGGGTCTTTTTATTTTAAATGATTTTGATTATAATGGGAACATGCTCAAAAATAGCATGTGATATAATCATATCTCACCAAAGATAGGAATATAGACAGCTTGATGAAGGGAGAATTGGGAATGTCAGTAGATCTTGGAATTGATTTGGGAACCGCCAGCGTACTGGTGTATGTAAAAGGAAAGGGTGTTATTTTAAAAGAGCCTTCTGTTGTAGCGTATGACAGAGATACGAATGCAATCAAGGCGATCGGAGAAGAAGCAAGACTGATGCTTGGAAGAACTCCGGGAAATATTGTGGCAGTCAGACCTTTGAGACAGGGCGTGATATCAGACTATACAGTGACAGAAAAAATGATCAAATATTTCGTGCAGAAAACGCTTGGAAAGCGTACATTCAAGAAGCCGAGAATCAGTATCTGTGTACCAAGCGGGGTTACAGAAGTGGAACGCAAGGCAGTGGAGGAAGCAACTTATGCAGCAGGAGCAAGAGAGGTACATCTGATCGAAGAACCGGTTGCGGCAGCAATCGGTGCGGGAATCGATATCTCAAAGCCGTGTGGCAATATGATCGTTGACATCGGCGGAGGTACATCCGATATTGCTGTCATCTCACTTGGCGGAACGGTTGTAAATACATCCTTAAAGATTGCCGGAGATGATTTCGACGAGGCAATCGTCCGCTATATGCGAAAGAAACATAATCTTCTGATCGGTGAAAGAACAGCGGAAGATATTAAAATCAAGATCGGTACAACCTATCCAATGATCGAAGATGAGACGCTGGAAGTCAGAGGAAGAAACCTGGTAACAGGACTTCCGAAGACGGTAACGGTAACTTCGACAGAGACAGAAGAAGCACTCCGGGAGACAACGGGACAGATCGTAGAAGCTGTTATCAGCGTGCTGGAGAGAACACCACCGGAGCTTTCCGCAGATATCCTTGACAGAGGGATTATGCTGACCGGAGGCGGATCTATGTTACGTGGTATGGAAGAACTGATCGAGGAAAAGACAGGCATCAACACGATGACGGCGGATGATCCGATGAAGGTTGTTGCCATCGGAACCGGAGAATACGTAGAGTTCATGGGTGACAGAAAAGGAATCTAGATTCAGATAGGAATCCGGATGAGTGAAATCGAATGGAAGAAATAAAAGGATACGTAGAACATATTGTTTACCGCAATGAAGACAACGGGTACACGGTATTCCATCTGAATAATTCAGATGGAGAAGTGACCTGTGTCGGAAGTTTTCATTATATTGAAGAAGGTGAACTGTTAAGACTGAAAGGAGGCTATACAACGCATAAGATGTATGGCCTTCAGTTCGCTGTGGAGGAATCGGAGATATGTGAGCCGGAAGATCTGGTATCCATCGAACGGTATCTGGGTTCCGGTGCGATCAAAGGAGTCGGAGCTTCTCTAGCGGGAAAGATAGTGAAAAAATTCAAAGAAGATACCTTCCGGATCATCGAAGAGGAGCCGGAACGACTGGCAGAGATCAAAGGAATCAGTGAACGGAAAGCAAGAGAGATCGCTTCACAGGTAGAAGAGAAGAAGGATATGCGGCAGGCAATGATCTATCTGCAGAAATTCGGCATTTCTACAACACTGGCAGCAAAGATCTATCAGCATTACGGACGTAATGTCTACCGCACGATAGAGGAGAATCCGTATCATCTGGCAGACCATGTGCCGGGAGTGGGATTTAAGACTGCCGATGAGATTGCAATGAAGATTGGCATACACACAGATTCTGATTTCCGGATCCGCAGCGGAATCTTTTATACCTTACAACAGAGTGTGAATGAAGGACACGTCTATCTGTATCAGGACGTGTTGCTGAAAGAGACGGGAGACCTTCTTGGAGTACAGATACAAGATATGGAAAAGTATCTTATGGATCTTATGATGGAAAAGAAGATCGTCATGAAGCAGTCAGAGCAGGGGGTGAGAGTGTATACTTCCCATTATTATTATATGGAGTTGAATACTGCGAAGATGCTGCATGATCTGAATCTTGATTTTGAAGCAGCTGATGTGACACTTCTTCACAGGATCAATCAGATTGAAAAGAACACAGAACTGTATCTGGACGAGATGCAGAAAGATGCAGTAATGGAAGCAGTCAGGCATGGTCTGATGATACTGACCGGAGGACCGGGTACCGGTAAGACAACGACCATCAATGCGATGATTCATTTCTTCGAAAGCGAAGGACTGGACATCTATCTGGCAGCACCGACAGGAAGAGCAGCAAAGCGTATGACCGAAGCAACCGGATGTGAAGCACAGACGATTCACCGGCTGTTGGAAGTGTCCGGCAATCCGGATGATGAGACGATTGGCGGTTTCCAACGCAATGCAGAGAACCCGCTGGAAGCAGATGTGATCATCATAGACGAGATGTCAATGGTAGATCTGCCGCTGATGTATGCACTTTTGAATGCGATCGTGCCGGGAACCCGTGTGATCCTGGTGGGAGATGTGAACCAGCTTCCGAGTGTAGGACCGGGAAGCGTACTGAAAGACATTATTTCATCCGGCTGTTTTCCGGTGGTAAAGCTTACGAAGATATTCCGGCAGGCAGGCGAAAGTGATATTATCGTCAATGCCCACAAGATCAATCGGGGTGAACCGGTCGTGCTGGATAACAAAAGCATGGATTTCTTCTTCCTGAAACGTGATGATACGAATATGATCATCAGTAATATCATCACACTGATTCAGAAGAAACTTCCCAAATTCGTGTCTGCATCAGAAGCAGATATTCAGGTTCTGACGCCGATGCGAAAGGGCCTGCTCGGAGTGGAACGGATCAATAAGATCCTGCAGGAATATCTGAATCCGCCGAAGCCTGGCAAACAGGAAAAAGAATATGGAGATCATCTGTTCCGTGAGGGGGATAAGGTGATGCAGATCAAGAATAATTACCAGCTTGAGTGGGAGATCACCACCCGGTACGGAATGACGATCGATAAAGGTATCGGTGTATTTAACGGGGATATGGGGATCATCAAAAAGATCAATACATATGAAGAGACCGTGACGGTCGAATATGATGAAAAGAAGCAGGTAAAATATCCATACAATCTGCTGGATGAACTGGAACTGGCTTATGCGATCACAATCCATAAAGCGCAGGGAAGCGAATATCCTGCAGTCATTATCCCTTTGTTACAGGGACCAAGACAGCTTTATTATAGAAATCTGCTCTATACAGCTGTCACAAGAGCGAGAAAATGTGTGACGGTGATCGGAAGTGAAAGCGTATTCCAGGAGATGATACAAAACACAAACCAGCAGAACCGCAATACGAGTCTCGCAGAGCGAATCCGTGAATTTAATGAATAAAAGTATCATACAAGATATCAAAGAAAATATAATTGTTCTGTTCTGGCCGGAAACCTGTCCATTCTGTCAGAAAGTCTGTAAAGAGGGCATCTGTACAGAATGCAGGGAAAGGCTGGAATTCTTACGAATCAGAGAACCAAGGTGTATGCAATGCGGCAAGCAGATCCGTAGTATGGAAAAGGAATACTGTTATGACTGTATGCATACACATCATTATTATGAGCAGGGATTAAGCTTATGGAACCATAAAGCTCCTGTGAATCAATCTATCTATCAGTTCAAATACCACAATCAGAGAAGATACGGGGAACTGTACAGTCAGGAACTCGTGAAAAATTTTCAGAAAGAAATCCGGCGATGGAACCCGGATGTGATCATACCGGTCCCGCTGCACCGGGCGAGACGTAGAAAACGGGGTTATAATCAGGCACAGATTCTTGCGGAAAACCTGGGAAGGATGCTGCGCATTCCGGTGGACAGTAAAAGCCTGGCAAGAAGAAAGAAGACCAGTCCGCAGAAGAAACTTGGACATAATGAGAGAAAAAAGAACCTGAAAAATGCATTTGCGGTAACACCGGCATTTCGCCCTGTCCGGAAGGTATTGCTGGTGGATGACATATATACGACCGGCAATACACTGGATGCGGCGGCAAAAGCATTAAAGGAAAAAGGCGTGGAGAAGGTTTATTTTTTAACTATAAGTATTGGACAAGGGTACTGATATTTGTTATACTTAAAATGATGTTTTTATGGAATTAATATCATGTTGAGGTGGATATATGTTAGATGAGAGAAAAGTAAAATTAATGACAAAGCTTGCTCTCTATGAAGAGACTTATGGAAAAGAAGATTTTAAGATCAGTTCCTATTATAGAAAAGATTATGCAAGCCTGCACGTTATATATGCATTTCTGAGCGTATCAGTCGGTTATGTGTGTCTGGTGGCGCTGCTTTTACTGGCCGGTGTGGAGGATATAATGAGTAATATGTCAAATGGTCTGATCCTGTTCCTTTTTCTGATCATTCTGGCAGGCTATGTGGGTGTGGTGATCGTATATTGCGGAATTGCCAGTCACATTTATAATGAGAAACACAAAAAGGCAAGGAAAAGAGTGAAAAAGTATAATCATAATCTGATTCAACTGCTGAAAATGTATGAAAAGGAGAAAAGATAGATGGACAATATATATGTAATACGTGAAAGAATAGAAGCGGTTTATGGGAAGCATTCAAAGTCGTTTGATAAAGCCTTTCAGTTCATACTGGCAATGATAACATTTACAATGATCAATCAGAATACAGGATTTATGAAATCACTTTCCTCACCGGTGATCTCTCTGGGGCTGGCTGTGGTTGCTACTTTCCTGCCGCCGGCGGTTATGGTGGTGCTTGCAACGATACTGCTGCTTGCACATACACTGGCAGCGTCCATAGGCATATTCGCAGTGTCTGCACTGATCTTCCTGATTATGTATATATTTTATATCAGACTGGCACCGAAAATGGCATTTGTTGTGCTTCTGACACCGATTGCATTTGCACTTAAGATACCGTTTGTGGTACCGGTTGCATGTGCATTGATCTATACACCGGTAAGTCTTGTACCGATGGGATGTGGAACTGTTGTATATTATATGATGGAATATCTTAAGAAAATAAGTGCGGCATCTAAGACGTCCGGAAGTAAGGCGATGCTTGCCGAGATCAGCACATACGTACAGAAAGTGTTCCAGAATAAAGAAATGTGGCTCTACATAGTTGCATTTATCATTGGATTTTTTATCATTTATACCATCCGCAGACAGGAACTGGATCATGCCTGGAAGATTGGGATTATTGCGGGAGCAATTGCCAATGTGGTCGTAACGGCAATGGGAAGTATTGCACTGGGCGTAAACACCTCCTATGGTCCGCTGATCATAGGAAATATTGTGGCAGCCGTTGCAGGACTTGTGCTGGAATTATTCCTGTTCTCGGTAGATTATGCAAGAAGTGAACGTCTGCAGTTTGAAGACGATGAATATTATTACTATGTAAAAGCAATACCGAAGGTTGCCATGACAACGCCGGAGAAGACTGTGAAGAAGATCAATGAACGTCAGGAGACGGAGATCATCGATGCAGAAGCGGTAAAACGTTTGTCGCAGGATACGGCGGAAGAAGAGACAAAAGCCATCGATCTGGAAGTACATGCGGGACATGGACAGAAAAGAGAAGCAGAACGGAAGCCGTCATATGGTGATGCAGACTACAGAAGTCCGGCACAGATCCGGGCAAGTCAGGCAAGAAAGCATTCGCCGAAGAGAGGACCGGCACCGAAGAAACATGACATGAAAGATGTAGATAAGATGCTTCTGACACAGAGCCTGGAAAATGAATTTCATGCAGGCAACCGCAGAAAAAGATAGAAAGACAGAAAAAATCATTAAAAACCATGCAGGGAGGTGAGAGGAATGGAACAGACAATTGCGGATTTTATTGATAAATATGGAATTGGACTTTATATTCCGAGAGTGCATATTACAGATATCATAGAAGTTCTGATCCTCACTTTTCTGATCTATCAGATCATCATATGGATAAAGAATACGAAAGCGTGGATGCTGCTCAGAGGAATTATTGTACTTGCGGGCTTTATTCTTCTCGCAGCTGTATTCAAGATGCATACGATCCTGTTCATCGCGAGAAATTCACTGACGGTCATGGCTACAGCGGCAATTGTAGTATTTCAGCCGGAACTGCGGAGGGCACTGGAAAAGCTTGGAGAGAAGCAATTCCTGACATCAGTTGTTCCTTTTGAACAGAACCGGGAGATACGTTTCAGTGAAGAGACAAGAGAGGATATTATTCGTGCATGCTTTGCCATGGGAAAAGTCAAGACAGGGGCTCTGATCGTTGTAGAACAAGCAATACGGCTTACGGAATATGAAAGCACCGGAATCCAGATGGATTGCCTGGTATCAAGTCAGGTGCTGATCAATATCTTCGAACATAATACACCGCTTCATGATGGTGCGATCATCGTAAGAGGTGACAGGATCGTCTCGGCGACCTGCTATCTTCCTCTCTCGGATAATATGGGGATCAGCAAGGATCTAGGCACCAGACACCGTGCGGCAGTAGGAATGAGCGAAGTCAGTGATGCACTGGTCATTACGGTATCAGAAGAGACAGGAGCTGTGTCAGTCGCACAGGGAGGAGAGCTTACAAGAAGTATCAATGAAGCAGAACTTCGTGTGAAGCTGGAAGAGGTACAGCATAAGAGCAGTGAAACCAACAGAATAAAGGCAATGTGGAAAGGATGGCGGAAGCATGCGAAAAAGAATAACTAACAATCTTGCGCTGAAAATACTGGCTTTCCTGATTGCGGCATTCTTATGGCTGATTGTAGTGAATATCGATGATCCGGTGGATGACAAGACATTTTCCAATATTCCGGTGCAGGTAACGCATGAAGAAGTGATTACGGATAATAATAATACGTATCAGATCGTGGATAACACACAGGAGATTAATGTAACAGTTACAGCACAGCGGTCGGTACTGGATAAGATCAAGGCAGAGGATATTGTTGCGACAGCGAATATGAAAGAACTGACGCTTCGTACACAGGTGCCGATTGAAGTAACGGTCAAAGGATATACAGGAAAATATGAAAAGGCAACGGCAAATCCAAGAAATCTGCAGATCCAGATCGATGAGGAAGCGAAGAATAATTTCCCGATCACACCGACAACAACGGGAACGGTAAGAAACGGATATGAAGTGGGAAGCCTGAAAGCACTTCCGGAAAAAGTAACACTTCGCGGACCGAAGAGAATCATTAACAATATTGCAAAAGTAACAGCAGAAGCAAACGTATCCGGATTATCCGAAGATGAGACGGTAGAAGCGAAACTGGTACTGTATGATGCCAATAATAATGTGATCGACCAGACACTTCTTGCAAACAACCTTGGAAAAGAAGGTGTCAGTGTTGAGGTAGAACTGCTTCAGGTAAAAAGTGTGCCGCTCAAAGTGGATACATCAGAGGTGTCGGCAGCAGAAGGGTATAAACTTGGCAAGATCACGGTAGAACCACAGGAAGTGGAAGTGACAGGTGATAAGAGTACGCTTGCCGAGATCTCGGAGATCGATATTCCATCGAGTGCCCTGAAATTGGAAGAACTGACACAGAGAACGGAGCAGACCATTGATATCTCATCTTATCTTCCGAGCGGTGTGTCCCTTGCGGAAGAGAATGCGAATAAGGTGGTAATATCCATCCAGGTACAACAGCCGGGAACAAAAAGCTTTGAGATATCGACAGGATCGATCATTCTGGAGAATATAGCGGACGGACTGAGCATTAATTACGGATCTACCGTTGATCTGGAGATACAGGTGAAGGGACCGAATGATGTGCTGAATCTGTTCTCGCCTGCGAAGAAAGTCAGCATTGATCTTAAGAATTATACAGAGCCTGGTACATATACCGTTCCGGTGTCTGTCGAATTGCCGGATGGCTGCACGCTTGTGAATGAAGTGAATGTGGAGATTACGCTTGAAAACTCAAAGCAGAGCAGTAAAACACAGGGGGAAATCCAGAACAGCAGTCAGACAAAGACAGATGAAAACAATCAGAACGGCCAGAGCGAATAACAGACAGAAATGGGGAGAATACATTATGATCAGACAGAAAGTTACAATAACAAATCCGACGGGACTGCATCTCAGACCTGCAGGGATGTTCTGTAACATAGCAAGCAGATACAAATGCAAAGTAGAATTCATGTATAACGATGACACTGCAGCAAATGCGAAAAGTGTATTGAGTGTCCTTGGAGCATGCGTGAAATCGGGAGATGAAATCGAGCTTATCTGCGACGGGGAAGATGAAGAAGAGGCCATGAAAGCAATGATGGATGCGGTCGAAAGCGGGCTTGGAGAGTAAGATTTTATACAGATGTAAGGATGAAAGAGGAGAATGAATGGGCCAAAACGATATGTTGAGGAGACATTCCCGAAAAGATAATGAAGAAACATAAGATATTCAAATATATAGGAATAATTTTAAGCAGTTTATTGATGGTAGTGTCAGTGTTGCTTGCTTTTAGTGCTAAATGGATGTTTGATACATGGACAAGTCTGACAATGGATGAGTTGGTGTTTCATTTAACGGCATCTCTGGAAGGCACCAATACGGATATGATAAAAGCGTATTGCCTTAAATGTGTCGTTCCGGCAGTAATTTGTTTGGCTGCAGTGGTTGCTATTTGGGTAATTTGCAGTCTAAAAAAGAAAAACATAAACAAAATGATGGTTGTTATATGTTTGATGGGAATTGTTGTGATTGGAACGGCAGTAGCTGTCACATGGCACAAGTTAAATATCGGTGAATATTTGAAAGGCCAGCATACATATTCTGAATTTATTGATGATAATTATGCAGATCCGTCTACAACGAATGTTTCATTTCCTGAGCAGAAAAGAAATTTAATATATATTTTTTTAGAGTCGATGGAAGCAACATATTCCGATAATGAAAATGGAGGTGCATTTAAAAAGAATGTTATACCTGAACTTACAGAATTGGCACAGGCTAATGAGGATTTTTCGGGAAAAAGTAAAAAATTAAATGGAGGATACGCTATGCCGGGGGCTACGTGGACAATGGGAGCAATGTTTGCGCAGACTTCTGGATTACCTTTAAGTATTTCTATTGATGATAATGCGATGGATACACAGGATACTTTCTTTAAAGACACCACTACTTTGGGCGATATTTTACAAAAAGAAGGGTATTCACAAACACTTTTAATTGGATCTGATGCAACTTTTGGTGGAAGAAGATTATATTTTGAAGAACATGGCGATTATGATATCCTGGATTATAATTATGCGATTGAAAATGGATGGATTCCAGAAGATTATAAAGTCTGGTGGGGATATGAAGACGAAAAATTATTTGAGTTTGCAAAAAATAAACTGACAGAATTGTCACAACAGGATACTCCGTTTAATCTGACAATGCTTACAGTAGATACACATTTTGAGGACGGGTATATATGTGAAAAATGCCCGTATACTTTTGGAAAAAATCAGTATGCGAATGTTATGGCATGTTCGAGTAAACAGGTGAAAGAGTTTGTTGACTGGGTGGAACAACAAAGTTTCGCGCAGAACACAACGATTGTTATATCCGGGGATCATTTAACTATGGATAGTGATTTTTGCGAAGATGTTGACACAGATTATGATAGAAAAGTGTATACAACATATATTAATCCGGCAGTAGCAAGTAGTGGTGAAAAAAGAAGAGTTTATACGACATTTGATAATTTTCCTACAACAATAGCAGCATTGGGAGCAGAGATAGTGGGAGACAGATTGGGACTTGGAACAAATTTGTTTTCAGATAGACAAACGTTAAGTGAAGAATATGGAATAGAAAAAGAAAAAATCGAGTTATCCAAGCAATCGAAACTAATGCATAAAATGGCAAATATAAATAAAGGTAAAGTAATAGAGCAAGATAACGATGAACAGAATGAAGAAGAAAGTCCAGAGGCACAAATAAAAACAAAAGAACAACATATTGCAGACAAAAAGTACAAAATAAAAATATCAGTTGATGATTTGAAAAATATGAAAAATGGTGTACAGTCGGCAAGTGCAGCAGTGTGGAGTAACCGGGATCAAAGTGATTTACAATGGGTTCCGCTAGCTGTTCAGGATGATGGAAAATGGACAGGAAAAGTTAATGTGAAAAAGAAAACAAAAAATAAAGGGATGTATAATATTCATGTATATATGATCGACGGTACAGGTACACAATACAATGTTGCGCAAGATATGGTAAAATTGGAATAAAGAAAGTATATATTAATGATTAAAAGTGATCTGAGAATGTAAATGGCTTGGATCACTTTGTTTGCTGTTTTTGTTAAGTAGATAAAAGTTGAGAACTTCGATGCAATAATTATTGATATGTTGAAAGGAGAAAAACGATTAAATGATTAAGCTGATTAAGCAAATAATAAAATTTGGTATAGTAGGAGGACTGTGTTTTGTTATAGATTATGGTTTGCTGATTTTTCTGACTGAAGTAATAAGTATAAATTATTTGATATCTTCAGGAATTTCTTTTTCGGCATCTGTTATTGTAAATTATATTTTAAGCCTGAAATATGTATTTGAAACAGACAAAAAAAATAATAAAGTAAAAGAATGCTTGATTTTTATTGTCTTAAGTATTATTGGACTTGGAATTAATCAGGTAATTATGTGGTTATGCGTGGATAAATTAAAGATTTTTTATATGATAGCGAAAATTGCAGCTACAATAATTGTGATGGTATATAATTTCGTGACCAGAAAATTGATTCTGGAAAAAAAATAGAGGAGTTGATGGTATGGGTGATGGTATGAAAAAAACATATAAATATATGCTTGGAATAGTAAGTGCTTTTTGTATAGCACTTATTTGGAATACATATATTTATATGGTAGAGGTGGTTGGAAATGACTATTTGAACATTGATTTAACAGATACTGTATTACATGCTTTCCAAGAAGGGAATACAATTACATTATTCATTGTTTTAAGTTTTATTTTTTGCATTATAGAATATAGAAAAATTGATGTATCTTCTGTTATCTATAAATATAGATTTGTAATAGCAGGTGTTTTGTTTGTTCTGGGTATTATATTTGAAATAAATGGCTCATCTATAGGAATGTGGTGTGGGTATCTAAGTGGAGATGATAATAATGTAATATGGGGAGTATCAAGGGCAATCCGTACAGATGAATGGGCTGTTTCCACACCTATGTTATTTTCGCAGTATCATAATTTCACAGGAAAGTTTCCATATTTCAGCGATACGATCAGAGCAGGTAGTACAGATGTATTTTTTGAATATGGACAACCGGTTCGATTTATTGCGATGATATTCAGACCATTTTATCTTGGATATCTTTTTTTACCAATAGCAAAAGGAATGGCATTTTTTTGGTGCGGAAGACTGATTGCACTTTTTATGGTTACTTTTGAATTCGGAATGCTGGTTACTGGTAAAAATAAAAGATTGTCAGTGGTATTAAGTTCCTTGATCTCGTTTGCACCGGTTGTTCAGTGGTGGTTTGCGATTAATGGTTTAGTTGAAATGTTGATTTTTATGCAGCTTTCAATGATTATGGTATGGAAATATATGAATACCGAAAATTCTGTGCAGAGAATTCCTTATGTAGTAGTGATAATGATTTGTGCGGGGGGATATATACTGACCATGTATCCGGCCTGGCAGATTTCATTGGCGTATGTGCTGCTTGGAATATTTGTTTGGATAATATGGGAAAATTATAAAAAATTTCATATAAAAATAAAAGATATACTTATTATAATTATTGCAGTAACATCTACAATTTTGATACTGGGATTGACATTTTGGAAATCGAAAGAGACAATCCAGCTTTTAACTAATACAGTATACCCGGGAAGCAGGTGTGAGACTGGCGGAGGCTCCGGAGAGAATTTAATATTATATATATCAAATATCTGGCAATCAATGTTTGGACTTTCCATCAAATCAAATGTATGTGAAAATGCAATGTTTATTGATTTCTTCCCTGTGTGTTATTTTCCTGCAATCTGGTATACGATTAAATATAAGACGAAAGATAAATTATTAATTGTACTATCAATTGTCAGTTGTTTCCTGGGAATTTATAGTATTATTGGATTTCCTGAAATTTTAGCCAAAATCACATTATTAAGTAATGTTCAAAGTAGTCGTGCAATGATTGCATTTGGAATGTGTAATATTTTATTAATGATTCGTGCGATGAGTTTGATAAAGGAATCGTTTAATAAGATAATCTCAGCTTTGGCAGCCTTTATATTATCCGTATGTTTGAATAAAATTGTTTTTAATATTAATCCGGAATACTATTCTGAAAAATATTTATGGATTTCTATCATGGCATTTGCAGTAATTTTCTATGGTATATTAAGAAATGCTGCTAATAAGAAGTTTTGGAGTTATATGTGTATTGGACTAATGTTGATAAGCGGAGGATTGGTTAATCCGGTTAGATCGGGAATTGATTCAGTTACAAATTTAAGAGAATATCAGGCGATAGAGAAAATTGTAAATGAGGATAAAGGTGCAAAATGGATTGTTGAAGGCGAAGGAATTCCAACCATTAATTTCCCGGTAATGGCAGGAGCACCAACGATAAATTCTACAAATGTCTATCCGAATTTAGCTTTTTGGAAAAAACTTGATCCAACTGGACAACATGAAAAAGTGTATAATAGATATGCACATATCCATATATTTGTAAAGCAATCTGGAAAATCAAAATATGAAGTGGGAGATGCGCCGGATCAGGTTTATTTGTATATAACATTAAAAGACCTGAGAAAATTAGGAGTTAAATATATATACAGCAGAAATGACTTATTGACTTATGAAGATGATTCGTGTATCGTAGTATACAATAGTAATAATTATAAAATTTATGATATAGGAGAGAAATAAAATGGATAAAATAGCAGTGTTGATACCGTGCTACAATGAAAGTTTAACAATTGAAAAAGTTGTATCTGATTACAAAGAAGCTTTGCCAGAGGCTACAATTTATGTATATGATAATAATTCCAGTGATCATACAGATGAATTAGCCAGAAAAGCAGGAGCAAAAGTGGTTTATGAATACCGACAGGGAAAGGGTAATGTAATCCGCAGTATGTTTCGGGATATAGATGCAGAATGTTATTTGATGATAGATGGAGATGATACATATCCGGCCGAAAATGCAAGAGAAATGGTTGATTTGGTTTTAAATAAAGGTGTAGATATGGTTATAGGGGACAGACTTTCGTCTACATACTTTACAGAAAACAAAAGACCTTTTCATAATATGGGGAATAGAATAGTACGTAGCTTAATTAATCATTTGTTTCATAGTAATGTAAAGGACATCATGACAGGCTATCGCGCATTCAGCAGACTGTTTGTAAAAAGTTTTCCGGTTTTGTCAAAAGGGTTTGAGATAGAAACCGAAATGACCATTCATGCTTTAGACAAGAACTTTTTATTGGAAGAAATTCCTGTAACATATAGGGACAGACCAGAGGGAAGCGAATCAAAATTAAATACAGTCAGTGATGGAATGAAAGTATTGAAGACTATTGCAAGTTTATTTAGAGATTATAAACCACTTCTGTTTTTCTCGTGTGCTTCAATTATTTGCTTATTGTTAGGAATAGGATTCTTTGTTCCGGTATTTGTCAGCTATATTCACACCGGACTGGTAGAAAAAATCCCGACCATTATAGTGTCAGGGGTTGTGTTTACAGTTGGTATTTTATTATGGATTTGCGGTTTGATCTTAGATGTTGTTGTGAAAAAACATCGACAATTATATGAAATCGAATTGAATCAGCTCGAAATCGGCATGAAGAATAATAGATAGGAAGAATTTATACATATAGTAAAAGCGTATATTGAGATTGTGAATGAAGAAAGAATATGCTACAATAAAATTTGTAGCATATTCTTTTCTTTATAACTATGTATTCGGAAGAAAAGTTCTACAGACTAAACAAAAAGGAGAAAATAGTAATGAATTGTAAATTTCATGTTGATACAAAAGTATACAGATTAGAGCCTTATGAAAATTATGTGCGCATAACGGGTTGGTGTTTTGATATAGAAAATAGAAATATTGAGTTTTTTATAAAGATGAATGGTGAAGTTGTAGAAAGTGAAGTAAAGAGGAATAAACGTTCTGATGTAGAGAAAAAATATCAGAAAAAATATAATGTTCCGCTGAAGAGTGGTTTCAATATAAAAGCATGTTGGCCGAAAGATAACGATGCATTAGAAAAGGTCGAATTGTTTGTAAAATGTGGAGAGAAGATTGATAAAATCTGTAGTATAAATAAAAAAGAAATTGATAAAATAAAGGATGACAGCACGATTGCGTATAATTTGGATTATGTCAGAATAACAGATGTTAAGATTTTAATTGGTGGATGGACTATTTCTGACTGGGGAGTAGATCAGCTGAAGATAAGTATTTTAAATGAAAAAATGGAAGCGGCAGAAGACGTTAAATTAGCAAGAAATGATCGTAAAGATCTTGTTGAAGCAGGTCTGGTAGAAGAAAATTCGAAATGCGGATTTACAATTGAATTTCCATATGAAGAAGAAAAAATATATTACTTATCAATCGCAGATAAAAAGAAGAGAAAAAGAATCGAATTAAAACCAGAAGTTATCCGTAGAAATAATAAAGTGGAAGCTCGCAGAGGCTTTGCAAAACAGTTAGTAAAATGTATCAATAAGAAAAATATAGAAAAAGGAATTAAGCATATTAGAGAACATGGTGTAAAAGGACTGAAAGAATATATCGTAAGCCGTGTTAATGCATCTGCGATGCCATATGGTGAATGGTTTGAATTAAATAAACCAACAAAAAAAGAACTGGAGAAGCAGAAAAAAGATAAATTCGAATTCGAACCAAAGATTAGTATTATTGTTCCGACATACAAAACACCGATTAATTTTCTGAGAGAAATGATAGATTCTGTTATTGATCAGACGTACAGCAACTGGGAATTGTGTATTGCTGACGGAAGTGAAGGTGATTCAGCAGTAGAGGCTGAATTGGAAAAGTATGCAAAACAGGATGACAGAATTAAGTACACATTACTGGAAAAAAATGAAGGAATTTCAGGAAATACGAATGCGGCTTTGAAACTGGCAACGGGTGAGTATGTAGGATTATTTGATCATGATGATATACTTGCACCGAATGCACTGTATGAAGTAGTAAAAGCATTACAGGAAAAAGAATATGATATCTTATATACCGATGAAGATAAGATTACTGGAGATGGAAAAGAACATAATGATCCAAACTTTAAGCCGGATTTCAGCATGGATTTATTCTGCTCACATAACTATATTACCCATTTCTTTGTTGTAAAAACAAATATTATTAAGAAAATTGGTGGATTCAGACCAGAATATGACGGATCACAGGATTATGATCTGATGTTCAGATGTATTGAAAGCGCAGACAGCATAAAACATATTCCGATGATATTATATCATTGGAGAATACACATGAACTCCGTTGCAGGTGATCCGGCAAGTAAAATGTATGCTTATGACGCAGGAAAAAGAGCAATAGAAGATCACTTTAAACGTATAGGTGTGAAAGCCAAAGTAGAACATACAGGACTTTGGGGAATGTATCATGTGATTTATGAAACTCCGGGGAATCCTCTTGTTTCAATTATTATTCCAAATAAAGATCATACGGATGATCTGGATAAGTGCGTAAAATCAATTATAAATAAAAGCAAATATAAAAATATTGAATTTATCATTATTGAAAATAACAGTACAGAAGATAAAACTTTTGCATATTATGAGAAACTTCAGAAAGAGTATGAAAATGTAAAGGTGGTCAAATGGGAAGAAGGATTTAATTATTCTGCCATTAATAATTATGGAGTTAGTTTCGCAAAAGGAGAATATTTACTGTTCTTAAATAATGATACAGAGATGATTACTCCGACGGCTATCAATGAATTGCTGGGATGCTGTATGAGAGAAGATGTCGGTGTTGTTGGTGCCAAACTGTTATATTCAGATGATACGGTACAGCATGCCGGTGTTGTAGTAGGTTTTGGCGGATATGCCGGTCATGTTAACATGGGAATTCGAAGAGATGATTATGGTTATATGGTCAGAGCGCAGATTAGCTGCAACTACAGTGCTGTTACAGCAGCGTGCATGATTACCAAGAAAGAACTGTTTGAACAGGTGGGAGGATTTGACGAGCAGTTTGTTGTTGCATGTAATGATGTGGATTACTGTCTGAAAGTAAGAGAAACTGGAAAATGGGTTGTATTTAATGCATTTTCCGAGTGGTATCATTATGAATCAAAATCAAGAGGATATGAAGATACTCCGGAGAAATTAAAACGTTTTGAAGGAGAAGTAGCAAAATTCCAGAAGAAATGGCCAGAAATTTTGGAAAAAGGAGATCCATTCTATAATCCAAATTTCCCAATTGACAAGGCACCGTTCACATTAGGATAAATAAAAGGAAGGAAAAAGATGAAAAGAAAAATAGCAATTTTCTTATCTGCCATTATGCTTTTGACAAGTGTTACTGGAAATGTCAGTGTGGCAGCTGCTGAAGTACAGGAAACTAATAATGAAATAGTAGAAAATCAAAATAATAACGGGCAAACAAGTGAAATAACACAGGGTAACTCAGAAAATGATAGAGAAAACGAAGGCAATACGGCAGAAAATCAGACGGAAAATGTGACGGAAGATCATACAACAACAGAAGCTGCCGCAACAACAGAAAGTTCAGAGGAAGAACAGGCGGTTATTAATTATCTGGCTGTAGATCAGGGATATCTCCAAAGTCCTGGGGAACAGAAAGTTGTAGTATCTTTTGGAAAAGGAACTGAGAATATTGAACAGCCAAGATTAAGTTTTCAAAAGGCTGATGGAAGTGTAATAGATTTTGCATTTAGCGAAAAGAATGAAGAATTGTTCCTTTTTTCACATAGTTTTTCGGAAGAAGAAAAGGGCGCTTATTCTGTAAAAACATTTACATACATTCTTAATGGAATGGAATATTCCATTGATCTGGAGTCCATAGGTGTTAATGCCAAATTCGGTGTAGATGAGAATTATGAGGGATATGAATTGGGAAGCTCTGATACAGATACAGAACCGGAAATAGAGGCTTCGGTAGTTGATGTGGAGTCTGGAAAATTAGTTGCTGCATCAACAGATATTGCTGCAACTTTAAGTGAAACGGAATCAGCAATTTCAACACAAAGCCTTGAAGAAGGAACTGCCAGAAGCAGGAATAAAGTTGTTGTATTGGATCCCGGACACGGTGGAAGCGATGGCGGAGCATCGGCGAATGGATTGGTTGAAAAAAATCTTACTCTGAAAATAGCACAGTACTGTAAGGAAGAACTGGAAAAATACGCGGGCGTAACAGTATATATGACGAGAAGTACGGATGTGGCTGTAGATTTGGAAGAACGTGTGCAGAAGGCGAAAAACTGGGGCGCAGATGTATTTGTAAGTATCCATATGAACTCCGCGAGTGCTGCCGCGCAAGGAGCTGAGGTATGGTATCCGAACAGCAGCTATAATTCAGAAATACATAATAATGGACAGAAACTAGCATCTGAGATTGAAAAGGAACTTGTCAGCCTGGGATTGGCTGAAAGAGGTGTAAAAATACGAAATTCGCAGAATGGGTCAAAATATGAGGATGGAAGCATTGCTGACTATTACAGTGTAATACGAAATAGTAAGTTGGCCGGTTTTCCTGGGATTATTGTAGAACATGCTTTTTTGACGAATTCATCAGATGCACAAAAACTGAAGCAGGAAAGTTTTATTAAGAGTCTGGGAGTTGCGGATGCTACGGGAATTGCAAAATATTTTGGCTTATCAAAAGATTTAGATTCCGGTAAATTTACAGCATCAATTGTAAAGAAAAATGATTTTACAAGAACATTTACGGTAAAAATAAACGGAAAACTTTCAGAAGGAGAAAGCTACAGAGTTGCTGTCTGGTCAGATAAAAACGGACAGGACACGAATAATTTATGGACTGTAGTCAATAAGCAGTCAGGGAATGAAGTAGAGCTTGAGTATAATACTGCCAATTACAAAAATGCAGATGGAATATACAATATACATATTTATAAATATGATAAAAATGAAAAAGTAACCTGTATACAGACAATGACCTGTAATATGTACAACAGTAATGCAAGCTGTAAAGTTCAGGACACAACAGGAGAAGAAAAAAACTTTAAGGTTTCTGCAGAAATTACAAATGTTCCGGATACATTAAATCGAATCCAGTTTGCGGTATGGAGCGACCAGAATGGACAGGATGATTTGAAATGGTATGCGGGAACAAAAAGCGGAAATGCATGGTCAACCAATATTGCTGTAAAAAATTATAAAAGGTATGGAAAATATAATGTACATGCTTATGCTGTGCTGAACGATGGAACCAATGTATTCTTAAAAGCAATGTCATTTAATGTTACGAAACCGACAGCAAAGCTTACGGTGGCAAAACAAAATAGTACAAATGGAATGGCGGAAGTAACAGTAAGCAATATTCAAATCAAGTCAGGAATAAATAAAGTACTGATTCCGGTATGGAGTCAGGAAAATCAAAGTGATCTGGTATGGTATACGGCACAGAAACAGCCGGATGGAACCTATAAGATTACGATTGATATGGGAAACCATAATTACAACGAAGGAACCTATCATGTTGCCTGCTATATCGTAGATGGAAATGAAATCCAGACAGGAATTACGTCTACAACGTGTGAGATGAAGCTTCCAAATACATATCTTGAAATTAAGGATACTGCAGGAACTGAAAAAGAATTTCAGATTACATTAGGAAATACATCAGCATACGGGAATGTCCGTAAGGTCCAGTTTGCGGTATGGAGTGTACAAGGAGGACAAGATGATCTGATTTGGTATACCGCAGAGAAAAAGAATGACGCTGCATGGATAAAAAAGGTAAAGATAAAAGATCATAAAACACTGGGAACGTATAATGTACATGCATATATCACACTGGTAAATGGAAGCGTAAAGACAAAGACAACGACTTTCAATGTAAGCAGACCAACGGCGACATTGACGGTGGGTACACAGGATAAGGAAAAAGGAACTGTAGAAGTAACAGTAAGTAATATTCAGAGCAAATCAGGAATAAATAAAGTACTGATTCCAGTATGGAGTCAGCAAAATCAAAGTGATCTGGTATGGTATACGGCTCAAAACCAGACAGACGGAACCTATAAAATTACCGTTGATATGGGAAATCATAATTATAATGAAGGAACTTATCAGGTTGCATGCTATATCGTAGATGGAAATGGAATCCAGACAGGGATTGCATCAGGTAGTTGTCAGATGAAAGTTCCGAATGTATCTCTGGAAGCAAAAGATACTGCAGGAACTGAAAAAGAATTTCAGATAAGTCTGACAAATGCCGGAGTATATGGAAATATTCGCCAGGTGCAGTTTGCGGTATGGAGTGATCAAAATGGACAGGATGATCTGATCTGGTACAATGCAGAGAAAAAGAATACCGGAGAATGGACAAAGGCTGTAAAGATAAAAAATCACAAAACGCTTGGAATCTATAATGTACATGCATATATTACATTAGCAAACGGAAAACGAGTAACGAAAACAACTACATTTAATGTAACGAAACCGACAGGTGAAATTAGTATTTCAGAATATAATGCCAATAAGGGAACCTTTTATGTAACGGTGAAAAATATCAAATCAGCTTCAGGGGTAGAAGAAGTATTGATTCCGGTCTGGTGTGCAGAGAATCAAAATGATTTAGTGTGGTATAAGGCTGAAAAAATTGACAATACAACATATAGAGTGAATGTAAATATAGCCAATCATAAAAATCATGAGGGAATATATAAAGCAGATGTTTACGTAAAAACTGGAAATGGTATTCAGGCTGGAATTGGACGATCTACATTAGAGATAAAACGCACAGAGCTGTATGCGATTATGGGCAGCTCGGATGTGACAGTTAATCAAATGGCTGCATATTATAAAAAAAATAATTTGACATATGACAAATATACAGGAAGTTTGAGTGAATATAATGGAATATTAGCAAAGGGTGGAGCTGCTAATATAGAAATTTATTGTACGATTTTTAAACAGGAAGCAGAAGTAGAAGGTGTGAGAGTAGAAGTTGCTTTTACACAGGCTATGTTAGAAACGGGTTTTTTGAAATTTGGCGGAGATGTAAAACCAGATCAATATAATTTTGCAGGAATGGGTGCAACAGGAGGTATTTCTGGAGAAAAATTTAGTGATGTCCGTGAAGGAATAAGAGCTCAAATACAGCATTTGAAATGTTATGCAAGTGATGCTGCACTGAATAATGCGTGCGTTGATCCACGTTGGGGAACCTGGCTGAGAAATAAAGCTCTTTATGTACAATGGTTAAGTAAAGCGAACAATCCATATGGAATTGGCTGGGCTACGGATGCAGAATATTCAGAAAAAATATTAAGCATGATTAAAAGTTTAAAAGCTAACTAATGAACAATGTCTTGTAAAATGTAAATGAAGCATTTTACAGGACATTTTTGTTTTCAAAAGAAAAAAAAGATGGTATGATGGTTTTATAAAATCTGAAAAAATTTTTTAATTGAGAAATATTTTTAGAATATGAGGGACGAAAGGTGAAAAAGAGGTGGCTATATGAAAAAAAGGTTTTTCTTTATTGCAAGTTTGATGCTTTGCCTGACGCTGGGCAGTACAGCTAGCTATGCAAAAGAATCAATTTCTGAAAATGCACAGGTAATTGAAGGAGAAAACATAGCAGATAACGCAGGAGATTCAAAACAATTACAACAAGAGCAAGCGACAGAGGAAAAAATTAATACACAAATTCAAGATGAACAGATAAAAAATGCTGTTATAAAAGGAACAGTAGAAATAGAAAATCTTGATGATGTGAATGGGACATTTTCTGCTGTATTATCAAATGTGCAGAATGAGGATAAGATAAAAGAAGTGCTGATGGCTGTATGGTGTGATACAAATGGTCAGGATGACCTGAAATGGATTAGTGCAGTAAAAAATGAAAAAGGATATTACATAATAACAGATGATGTGTCTGCTCACAAATATCAGCTGGGAAAATACTATGTAAGTGTATATGCTGTTGACACAGAGGGAAAACTGACAGGTATTACAGGAACTTCTTTTGAATTAAATAAATCTGAAATAGTAGCTACGGTTGAGCAAAATAAAAAAGATAAGTTAAAATATGATATTGATGTAAGTAATGTGAATATACCAGGTGGTATAAAAAATGTATGGATTCCGGTATGGAGTGATGCGAACGGACAGGATGATCTGAAATGGTATACGGCTAAAAGAAATAACAATGGCCATTATACATTGACTGTTGATATACGTGATCATAAAGGTCTGGGAAAATATAATGTACATATCTATGGAGAAAATAAAGCCGGAGATATGATTCAGTTAGGAACAACAATGTTTTCAATCGATACTCCGAAGATTGCGACAGCAGAAATTGTAAATAAGGATCTGGAAAAAGGCACATTTACAGTTAGATTAGCGGATATTGATAATGCGGAAAATATTCAGAATATCAAGGTGCCGGTATGGAGTGAGATAAACGAGCAAGATGATTTAATCTGGTATACGGCTAAGAAAAAAGAAAATACAAATGAATATACAGTAAATGTAGATATAAAGAATCACAATTATTCCATGGGTAAATATAATATCGGTGTTTATATTACTGATGTAACGAATGCACAATATGGTGCGAAAAGTGTAAGTACTGATTTTAATATAAAAAAAGGCAATATAGAGATAAATGAAAAGGGTGATTTTTCTTATCAGATAATAGTAAAAGACTTTGAAGTACCTGGCGGTATAAAAAAAGTTATGGTGCCGGTATGGAGTGAGGTAAACGGACAGGATGATCTGGTCTGGTATACAGCTAAGAAAAATGGAGATGGGCAATATGAGGTGAATCTTGATGTTTCCAAACACAAAGGACTTGGAAAATATTGTGTTAATGCATATGCAGTACAACCAAATGGAAATATGGCAGGATTGACATCTTCTGATTTTGTGGTTGAGGAACCAGAATTGGATCGTCCAGAAGTGGAATGTGACAAAAAAAGCGGACAGATAAAAGTAAAAATTCCGGTAAAAAGAAATGGTGAATTGATAAAAAAAGTTCAGGTTCCAATTTGGTCAGACAGTAATCAGGACAATATAGTCTGGTATACAGCTAAAAAAGATTCTGAAGGGAATTATATAGTAGAAACAAACATTAATAAACATAAATATCATAGTGGTGTTTATAAGATAAATGTATATGTGACAGATATTACTGGAATGCGTAAAGGAAGTGCTGGAATAAGTTGCGATATGTCACCAGAATATGGAGAACTTTCGGCAGTAGACAGAGACGGATCTGAAAGTGTATATCAGATAAATTTGAAAAATCTGAATGTACCAGGTGGAGAAAAAGAAGTACTTTTTGCTGTTTGGGGAAATGAAAGAGGACAAAATGACCTTAAGTGGTATACAGCAGAAAAAGTGGGACAATATGATTACCGTTTGAATGTTTCGATTAGAAATCACAGAGAACTTGGTGTATATAATGTTAATGCTTATTACAAAACACAAAGTAATGATTTACAGTGGATCGCAAACACAACATTTAATGTGTCGCAAAAGGTAAAATATGCGGGATTACGGGTGTCAAATATTGATGGACATAAAGGAACATTTAAAGTAACAATTTCAGGTGTTATGGCACCTTCCGGTATCGAAAAAATCCAGATTCCGACGTGGTGTTCTGATAACCAGAGTGATATTGTCTGGTATACAGCAATAAAAGAAGCTGAAGGTATATATTCTGCAACCATGGATGTTAAGAAGCATTCATATCATTTTGGAAATTATAAGATGAGCGTATATGCGACTATGGGAAATGGTATTTTTACAGGAGTATGCGCAGGTTCACAAACGATTAATCCGGACAATTATCTCTATAGTAAGTATGTCAGTGCTTCTCAAAGAGAAGTCTGGCTTTTGGGAGCAAATGCTGAGCAGGTTCAATTTCCTACATGGAGTGAAACAAACGGTCAGGATGATATCGTTTGGTATAGTGGTGTTAACAGAGGGAACGGTACATGGAGTGTTACTGTAGACAGTAATAATCACAAGCATGGTGGAAAATACAATACACATGCATATGTCGCAAAAAACGGTGTAAGAAGTGCAGTTGGTTCAACAAGCTACTCACTGGAAAGAATCCAGACAGCACAGCAGTTTATGAATGCAAAAGCAAATATGTATTCAAGCAGAACCCCATATTTGTTACTGGTAAACAGAAGTACACATAAAGTAGGAATCTATCAGGGATGGCAGGGAAACTGGCGTTGCATTCAGTATTGGGACTGTTCAGATGGAGCACCAAGTACACCAACTGTGGAAGGAACATTCCAGGTGGGAAGTAAAGGTTACTATTTTGATTCGGGTTCGGCGAGATGTTACTGGTATACACAGTTCAGAGGAAATTATTTGTTCCATTCAGTTTTGTACAATAAAAATGGAACATTAATGGATGGAAGACTTGGAATGCCACTTTCACATGGATGTGTCAGATTAAACATTAATAATGCAAAATGGATTTATGATACCATTCCAGCAGGAAGTACAGTGGTTGTATATCATTAATAATGAATATAGGTGGTTGATGAAATATATCAGCCGCCTATTATTTTTTGTTAGAATTATACAATTAATTATCAGAATATTGCTAATAGGTTGAGATTTAGAAAAGAATATGCTAAAATATATTGTCGTTTGTAAATAATGATTTTTGGAGGAGAATATGTCAAGATATATACAAAATTTTTTGAAATTCAGACCGCTCTTAAGTGAATTGGTTTCAAGAGATATAAAAATTAAATATCGAAGATCGGTTTTGGGTGTGCTGTGGACGTTATTAAATCCATTGCTTATGATGATTATTTTATCTGTAGTATTTTCAAACTTATTTAAATTTGATGTTGAAAACTTCCCACTGTATTTATTAAGTGGACAGATTGTATTTAATTTTTATAGTGAATCTACATCAAGCGCGATGTCTGCAATTACCGGAAATGCAGCATTAATCAAAAAGGTATATGTACCGAAATACTTATTTGTTATCTCTAGAGTATTTTCAAGCTTTATTAATCTGATGGCTTCATTTACGGCATTACTTCTGGTTATGATGGCTATGCGTTCGGAATTACACTGGACAGTAATGTTGTCGCCAATTCCGCTGATGTTATTAGTATTGTTCTCGTTAGGAGTTGGTATGATTTTATCAGCAGTCACAGTTAAGTTCAGAGATATTATGCATTTGTACTCTGTATTCCTGACAGCATTGACCTATCTGACACCTGTGATTTATCCAATGTCAATTTTGCCGGGATGGTTATATAAGATTGTTATGCTAAATCCATTGACAAATATTCTGATGATGTTCAGAGATGTAATGATCAATAACATGGTGTTCAGTATAGGCCAGCTGATTGTTGCAGTTGTGGAAACCGTTGTATTCTTGATTATTGGATTCTATGTATTCTATAGAAACCAAGATCAGTTTATTTTAAATATTTAGGAGTATGACATGGAGAAAGAATTAATTATTAAAGTAGATCATGTATCTATGAAATTTAATCTTGCATCTGAGAAGTTTGATAGTCTGAAAGAATATATTATAAAAAGTTTGAAAAAGCAAGTGTCATATAATGAATTCTGGGCATTAAAAGATGTGTCGTTTGAAGTATATCGTGGAGAGTCGTTAGGTCTGATCGGTTTAAACGGTAGTGGAAAAAGTACAATGTTAAAGACGATTGCAGGAGTATTGAAACCAACTAAGGGATCTGTAAGCGTGCTTGGAACGGTTGCACCGCTGATTGAATTAGGAGCAGGCTTCGATTTTGATTTGACTGCGAGAGAGAATATTTTCCTGAATGGAGCTCTGTTGGGATATTCAAGGGAAATGATGAATTCATATTATGACGAGATTGTGGAATTTTCGGAATTACAAAACTTTATGGATGTTCCGGTTAAGAATTTTTCATCAGGAATGGTATCTAGACTGGCGTTTGCGATTGCGACGATCGGAACACCGGATATCATGATTGTAGATGAAGTCCTTTCAGTAGGAGATTTTAGATTCCAGCAGAAATGCGAAGCGAGAATCAGAAGTATGATGGACAGAGGAACAACAATCCTTTTCGTCTCACACAGTATCGAACAGGTAGAATCGATATGCAATAAAGTTGTTTGGTTGGATCATGGAGTTTTAAAACGATTTGGGGATGCGGAGCCAATTTGCAATGAATATAAAAATTCATAAAGGAGACCAATAATGAAGAAAATAATGAAATGGGTTATTGGCATAGCTGTAATTATAATGTTTAGCTTTTTATATGCGCATATTGCCAAAACGCATATTTTGTATGATAACAGAGTAGATACCAGTAAATATATGGGTACCGGAGTGCTTTCGGGAAAAATTGAACAGAAATTTGTGTCGGAAGAGGACTATCTGGATGGAATAACAATCAAATGTTCCATACAAGGAACACCGGCAGATTCTACAGTAAAGATTTCGTTAAAGGATGATGAGACAGGTAAGATTGTAGCAAAATCTGAATTGAAATTAAAAGACATTAAAAATAGTAAGTTCAATGTTTTCAAATTTGACAGAATTTCAGAATGTAAAGGAAAGACATATACTCTGTATGTGGAAAATCCTGACGGAGATGTGGAGAAAACATTAGGAGTTGGTTTCTCTTACGAACCAAAGACAGAAAAAGGAACTGAACTTTTAATTAACGGTAATAATGTTGATGGTACATTGATTGCAAAAACAGTAACGAACCGTTTTGATATGGAGACATTTTGCGTAGTATTACTGTTTGTGTTATATATTGTATTTTTTGTTAAATTCTTATATAGATTGTTTAAATAGTTAAGATGCATATTCCTGACTTTTCATTGTGAAAAGTCAGGAATTATTTTATAATAGAAATATATAAGTCCAATAAATGGAAAAACATGGGGAGGTGTGGAAACATGAAGAAAAGAATATTTATAATTACGATATTAAGTATAGCAATGTTAACTGCATGTAATGAAAGCGGAAAAACAAATGACATTTCGAAAAATGGACAAGATAAAAAGCAGGCAGAAAAATTAGAAATAAATACGAAGAAGAATTCTGACAAAGAGGAAGAAGCAAAAGAAGAAAAAGAAACGCAGGATAATGATAACACAAATGAAAGTGACGAAAATAAAGAATCAAAATCAGAAACGGAAATAAAAAAAGAAGTTACGATTAGTGTGTTTTATAGTAATGATGATGCAACTGCTTTTACTGCGGATATGGTAAAAATAAAAGAGCTTACACCGGAAAATGTATTGAATGCTTTAGCGGATAAAGGGGTAATAGATAAAGGTATAAAGATTAATAAATTTGAAGTATCGGAAGTTGACGGAATGCAGAGTATAGACATTGATTTCGATCAAAAATTTAAAGAGTATATTATGTCGTGTGGTTCTACGCAGGAGTATTATGTTGTTGGTGGAATCTGCAATACTTTTATAAAAGCATATCGGGCGGATAGAATAAAAATTACTGTTGATGGAAATTGCTTAGAGACGGGGCATAATGATTATCCGGATTATATGTTTGAATTTTAAAAAGATATTTAAATAATATTATAAAATCAAAGGATAAAGCTTGAAAAATAATATATATGTATTGACGGAGAGGAATAGGACAATAATGAAAAAAGATCTTGTAAGTGTATTGATGGTTAATTATAATCATGCGGACACAATTGAAAAATCGATAAGAAGTGTGTTGGAGCAAACATATTCGAAACTTCAATTGATTATTGTCGATGATGGATCGACTGATAATTCAGTTGAAATTATAAACAGTATAGACGATTCGAGAATTGAGTTGTATGAAGAAAAAGAAAATAAGCAAATATGTGCAGTGACTAATATTGGAATGAAAAAAGTGCGCGGAGAATATTTTGCACGAATTGATAGTGATGATTTATGGGAAAAAAACAAGTTAGAGATTCAAGTGGAATATTTAAAAGAACATCCAGAACATAAAATTTGTTTTACACATGTTTCAATTATAGATGAAAATGATCAAGTAGTTGATTCGGATTTGGAAAAATTATATGCAGTGGATTATGAAAGGCAAGAGGAATGGTTAGAAACGTTTTTCTTCCTTGGAAATTGTTTGCCAATGACATCAGTGCTTATGACAACAAAGATTATGGTAGAAATAGGCGATTTTAATATTGCTTATAGACAATTGCATGATTTTGATTATTGGATTAGAATTGCAAAAAGATATCCTATGGCTGTAATACCTGAGAAATTAGTTCGAATTAGAAGATATGAGAGCGAGACAAATAATAGTAATATTTCGGAAAAAAATATGACTAGAACATATAATGAATATGTGGATATCAGAAAACATTTTTTTGATGAAATGTCGGATGTAGTGTTTAAAAAAACATTTGGAAAATATTTAAAAAATAGTAATGCTGAATCAAGAGAAGAATTGGAATGTGAAAAAGCATTTTTATTGTGCAGTCCTGTAGGACAGGGAAGAACTATATCAAATGTTGGTATAGAATATTTGATAAACTTACTTCAAGATAAAATAACGGCAGATATTTTGGAAAGTAAATATGAATTAAATATAAAAAAGTTCTATGAATTAACAGGAGAACATCTTTATAATGATTGGAAAGTACAAGAAACAATTCAAAACATAAAGAAAAAGGAAGAAGTATTTGAAAATGAAATACGAAGAAATGAACAGCAAAAACTTATGTTAAAAAAAGACATAGCAGATAGAGATAATAAAATAAAAGAGTTGGAAGCGATCATAGAAGATTATGAAAATTCAACTTCATGGAAGCTGACAAAACCGCTAAGAAAAATTGGAACAATTGTAAAGAAGTAGGAAGGAAAGTAAGTTGAAAAAACCAGGCTACTACTCATCCGGCGAATTTGCCCGCATGGCCCACGTGACCTTGCGGACAATTCGCTATTATGACAAACAGAATATATTAAAACCATCTTACGTCACAGAAGCGGGCGCAAGATTCTACACAGACGAAGACTTCGCCAGACTGCAGCAGATATTACTTTTGAAATATCTGGGATTTTCGCTGGACGACATCCGGGATATGACGATCGATGATGCAGACTATCACTTCATGCTCAACTCTCTTAACATTCAGTTAAAATTAGTCCGTGACCGCATCGAACAGATGCAGCTGGTGGAGCAGGCAATTCAGGATACGTCGGATCTGATTAAGAAAGAACATTCCATTGATTGGAGTCAGATGTTGAATCTGATCCATCTGACCGGTATGGAGAAAAGTATGAAGAACCAGTATCAGGATGCGTCAAACATTTCCGCAAGAATTAACCTACACAGTCTGTATTCGCAAAATACGAAAGGATGGTTTCCATGGATTTTCGAACAACTGGAATTAAAGCCGGGAATGAAGGTTCTGGAGCTGGGATGTGGAGATGGTACACTCTGGAACGTGGACAGGGATAAGATTCCGGAACAGACGGAGATCGTAGTATCAGATATATCGGATGGAATGTTAAGAGATGCAAGGCGTACGATCGGTGCAGACGACAGCAGGTTCAGATTCCGTGTATTTGATGCGGGAAGAATCCCATATGATAAGGATGCATTTGATCTTGTAATTGCCAATCATGTGTTGTTTTATTGCGAAGATATCCCGAAAGTTTGTAAAGAAGTAAAACGTGTATTGAAGCCGGGAGGAAGATTTGTCTGCAGTACATATGGCAATGATCATATGAGAGAAGTGAGTGAACTGGTACAGAAGTTCGATGACCGGATCGTACTGGCAGCAAAGAATCTGTACGAGCGTTTTGGAAAAGAGAACGGAGAAGAGATTCTTAAGAAGGATTTTGAAAAGATAGAGTGGAGGCGGTATGAGGATTCGCTTATCGTGCCGGAACCGGAGCCATTGATTTCTTATATCTTGTCGTGCCATGGGAATCAGGGACAGTATATTCTGGATCATTACAAGGAGTTCCAGTCTTATGTGCGTAAGAAGACGGAAGGCGGGTTCCACATTACGAAAGATGCCGGGATTTTTGTTGGATATAATGGTTGAGAATAATAGAAATATCGTGCATAATAAAAGTAAGTATAAAAAAGTGTAGAGTGTTGGTGAAGATCGGCAGGTGGCAGAGTTGAAAAAGTTTTTTAATGTAAATGGGAGTTGTAATCCGCAAATACACTATATGATAGATTTATCGGAACGTCTATCAGAGATTAAAAAAATGGTAGATGCCGGAGAGTACTTTACAATTAACAGGGCAAGACAGTATGGAAAGACAACATTGCTGGCTGCTTTGGCAGAATATTTGAAAAGTGATTATAAGGTGATCAGTCTTGATTTTCAGACAATCAGTTATGGAGATTTTGAGAATGAAGAAAAATTTGTTGCTGCCTTCTCTAACGAGGTATTGATATCAGAATATGATATACCGGAGGATATACGAAGTGGTTTGTCGCGTATGGCGGATGGAAAAGAGAGGAATGTAACCTTATCAGTGCTGTTTCGTACGTTGTTGCAGTGGTGCAGAATTTCGGAAAAACCGCTGGTATTGATTATTGATGAAGTTGATACAGCTACAAATAATCAGGTGTTTGTTGATTTTTTGGCTCAACTGCGTGCATATTATCTGCGTAGGATGCAGATGCCTACATTTCGGTCAGTGATACTTGCAGGAGTATACGACGTGAGAAATGTAAAAAGTAAGATCAGGCCGGAAGAAAATCATAAGACGAACAGTCCGTGGAATATAGCGGCGAAATTTAAGATAGATATGAATTTTTCAGTAGATGATATATCGGGAATGCTGAATGAATATGAACAGGATTATCAGACAGGAATGGATGTAGTGGAGATTGCAGAAATGATTTATTCTTATACATCAGGATATCCGTATCTTGTGTCATGTTTATGTAAAATGATAGATGAAGATATCAAAGGTGAAAGCAAGACAGCATGGTGTAAACAGGATGTACTGACTGCTGTAAAAATGTTGTTGAATGATAAAAATCCATTATTTGAATCTTTAATCGGAAAATTGAATGAATATCCGGGAGTGAAAAATCTGATTTACAGATTGCTGTTCAGAGGTGAAAATATAGGTTATAATCCGGATGACAGTGGAATAGATATGGCTGAAATGTTTGGATTTATAAAAGTTCGAAATGGAAATGTCTATATTGCAAACCGTATATTTGAAACACGTCTCTATAATATGTTTCTTATGTCAACAGATGAACAGGAGAAGGATGTCTATAGAGAAGGTGCGAGATTAAAAAATCAGTTTATACATGATGGTGCGTTGGATATGCGGCGTATTCTTGAAAAGTTTGTAGAATATTTTGACGACATTTACGGTGATAGAGATGAAAAATTTCTGGAAGCGGATGGCCGGAGATATTTTATGCTTTTTTTGAAACCGATCATTAATGGAACAGGGAATTATTATATTGAGGCAAGAACAAGGAATGATGAACAGACGGATATGATCATTGATTATTTGGGACAGCAGTATATCATTGAGATGAAGATATGGCATGGGAATGCCTACAATGAAAGAGGAGAAAAGCAACTTTCGGATTATCTGGAGTATTATCATGTGGATAAGGGATATATGCTGAGCTTTAATTTTAATAAGAATAAGAAGATTGGTGTAAAAGAAGTGGTGTTAGGAGAGAAGCTGTTGATTGAAGCAGTTGTTTGATTACGGAAAATTAAAGTTATGATCAGCGACAAGTCGTAATTCTTAAGAACTTCTTAAATATTACAGGAAAGTTACAAAAAAATAAAAAAAGTACTTGAAGGTGACCTAAGGTCACCTCTTATAATCTAATTAACACGGAACATGGAGACTAGAATAGAAAGTAAAGAACTTGATAACCTATTTATACAAAACGAGGAGGTTCCTGAAATGAAAGGAATTATTTTAGCAGGTGGTTCAGGCACACGTCTGTATCCATTAACAATGGTAACATCAAAGCAGTTACTGCCAATCTATGACAAGCCGATGATCTATTATCCAATGTCAGTGCTGATGAACGCAGGCATTCGTGATATCCTGATCATCTCAACACCACAGGATACACCAAGATTCCAAGAACTGTTAGGAGACGGACATCAGTTTGGTGTGAATCTGTCATATGCAGTACAGCCAAGCCCGGACGGACTTGCTCAGGCATTTATCATCGGAGAAGAATTCATCGGTGATGATACAGTAGCAATGGTTCTCGGAGATAACATTTTTGCAGGTCATGGACTGAATAAACGTCTGAAAGCTGCTGTTGAGAATGCAGAGACCGGAAAGGGAGCTACTGTATTTGGATATTATGTAGATGATCCGGAACGTTTCGGTATCGTAGAATTTGATCACGAGGGAAAAGCTATTTCCATCGAAGAAAAACCGGCACAGCCAAAGAGCAACTACTGTGTAACAGGATTGTATTTCTATGACAACAATGTTGTGAAGTATGCAAAAGAGTTAAAGCCAAGTGCACGTGGAGAACTGGAGATCACAGATCTGAACCGTGTATATCTTGAAAAAGGTGATTTGAATGTAGAACTTCTCGGACAGGGATTCACATGGCTGGATACAGGTACACACGAAAGCCTTGTAGATGCAACCAACTTCGTGAAGACGGTTGAGACACATCAGCACCGTAAGATCGCATGCCTGGAAGAGATCGCATACCTGAATGGATGGATCAGCAAGGACGAGGTAATGGAAGTATATGAAGTTCTGAAGAAGAACCAGTATGGACAGTACTTAAAAGACGTCCTGGATGGGAAATATAAAGAAAATCTGTACTAAAATCTATATTAAGAAATGATACAAAAAGGAGAAATCAAAAAATGACAATTATCGTAACCGGAGGAGCCGGATTTATCGGAAGTAACTTTGTATTTCACATGTTAAACAAATACCCAGACTATCGTATCGTTTGTCTGGACTGCCTGACATATGCAGGTAACTTATCTACACTGGAGCCAGTGATGGACAACCCGAATTTCAGATTTGTAAAAGAAAGCATCACAGACCGTGAGGCTGTTTACAAATTATTCGAAGAAGAGAAACCGGATATGGTTGTAAACTTTGCAGCAGAAAGCCATGTAGACCGTTCTATCGAGAATCCGGAAGTATTCCTGGATACAAATATCAAAGGTACAGCAGTACTTATGGATGCCTGCAGAAAATATGGTATCAAACGTTACCATCAGGTATCTACTGATGAAGTATACGGCGATCTGCCGCTTGACAGACCAGACCTGTTCTTCACAGAGGAGACACCGATCCACACAAGCAGCCCATACAGCTCATCTAAGGCAGCAGCAGACCTGTTAGTCCTTGCTTATCACAGAACATACGGACTGCCGGTATCAATCAGCAGATGCTCTAACAACTACGGACCATATCACTTCCCGGAGAAGCTGATCCCGTTGATGATCGCCAACGCACTGAATGACAAGCCGCTTCCGGTATACGGAGAGGGATTAAACGTTCGTGACTGGTTATATGTAGAGGATCACTGCAAGGCAATCGATCTGATCATCCACAACGGAAGAGTCGGAGAAGTTTATAACGTAGGTGGACACAACGAGAAGACAAACATCGAGATCGTTAAGATCATCTGTAAAGAACTCGGAAAACCGGAAAGCCTGATTACTCATGTTGCAGACCGTAAGGGACATGATATGCGTTATGCGATCGATCCTACAAAGATCCACAACGAACTTGGTTGGCTTCCGGAGACCAAATTTGAAGATGGTATTAAGAAGACAATCAAATGGTATCTTGAAAATAAGGAATGGTGGGAGACGATCATTTCCGGAGAATACCAGAACTATTATGAGAAAATGTATGCTCACCGAGAGGAGATTTAAGAATGAAAGTATTAGTGACAGGTGTTGGCGGACAGCTTGGTCATGATGTGATGAACGAACTGGCATCCCGTGGACATGAGGGAATCGGTTCTGACATTAAGGAAACATACAGCGGTATCCAGGACGGTACAGCGGTAACAACCATGCCGTATGTACCGATGGATATCACAGATGTTGCTTCTGTAGAGAAGGTTCTGACTGATGCAAAACCGGATGTAGTGGTACACTGCGCTGCATGGACAGCCGTGGACCTTGCAGAAGACGAAGATAAGAAAGAGATCGTAAAAGCGGTCAATGCAACAGGAACAAAGAACATTGCAGATGTGTGTAAAAAGTTAGACTGTAAGATGGTATACATCAGTACAGACTATGTATTTGACGGACAGGGAGAGAAAGCCTGGGAACCTGACTGTAAGGATTACAAACCACTGAATGTATATGGAGAGACAAAACTTGCCGGAGAGCTTGCGGTATCGGAGACGCTGGATAAATACTTCATCGTACGTATCGCGTGGGTATTCGGAAAGAACGGTAAGAACTTTATCAAGACAATGCTCAATGTAGCAAAGACACACGATACATTGAAAGTTGTAAATGACCAGATCGGAACACCAACCTATACATTTGACCTTGCAAGACTTCTCGTTGACATGATCGAGACTGACAAATATGGTTACTATCATGCAACAAATGAAGGCGGATATATCAGCTGGTATGATTTTACAAAGGAAATCTTCCGCCAGGCAGCAGAGCTTGGCCATGACGAATACAGCGAAGACAAGGTGACGGTTCTGCCGGTAACAACAGAAGAGTACGGTGTATCCAAAGCAGCAAGACCTTTCAACAGCAGACTGGACAAGAGTAAACTTGTGGAAAATGGATTTACCCCACTTCCGACATGGCAGGATGCGCTTGGAAGATATCTGAAAGAAATCGAATTCTAAATTTTATATAGGTGAAGAATAATCTCAGCCACATGACGTGGCTGGGATTAACTCACGTATAAATCATTTAAAACAATAAGGAGACGTAATAATGGGACAGATTAAAGTAGAAAAAAACGCAGGTGGTATCCAGGGACTCTGTGTAATTGAACCAACAGTACATGGTGACGCAAGAGGATACTTTATGGAGACATATAACCAGAAAGATATGGAAGAAGCAGGACTTACAATGCAGTTCGTTCAGGACAACCAGTCAAGTTCTACAAAGGGAGTCTTAAGGGGATTACATTTCCAGAAAGAATTTCCACAGGGAAAACTGGTACGTGTCGTAAAAGGTTCTGTATTTGACGTGGCGGTAGACTTAAGAAGTGACAGCGAGACATACGGAAAATGGTTCGGTGTAGAACTGACAGAAGAAAATAAGAAACAGTTCTATATTCCGGAAGGATTCGCACACGGATTCCTGGTATTAAGTGATCTTGCTGAGTTCTGCTACAAGTGTACAGACTTCTATCATCCGGGAGATGAAGGCGGTCTTGCATGGAACGATCCTGAGATCGGTATTGAGTGGCCGACACTGACAGGAGAGTATAAAGGAACCGCATCCGGGGAAGGTTATGCGCTGGAAGACGGCACAGCACTGAACTTAAGTGATAAGGATCAGCTGTGGGTTGGACTGAAAGATACGTTCCATTTTTAGGATAAACTATGAATAAGTTATCAAAATTACTGAATGTTGTGATTTATCTGTGCATCATAAGTTATGCACTTCCAACAGGAGTAATGATGGGCATACCAATTCAGAAAATATTGGTATGCCTGTTGATTATTCTGGGAGGAATATGCCTGGTTTTACAAAGAAAAAGCCTCGAGATTATAAAAAGTGCGAAGCTGGAGATTACTTTAGGTTTTTTGGGATTGTTGGCATGTATAGTCAGTTACATTCTTGGAAATGAATGGAGTATAAAATTTACGGGATTATTCTATATCTCGGTAATTGTGTTTGTAGAATTATATTTTCTGGTCAGATATGAATTGGCTGAACCGGAAAAGATTATAGAATGTATCCTTTATATGATGCTTTTGAAGATCCTGGGAAAAATAATCATAGAAATCGTCTTTGTATGTAAGTTGATAGAATATGAGGCTGTAATAGAATTTTATCTAAACATGTTTGGAACGGAAGCATCGACAATGACAATGCATTTGGGCAGATTATTGCTGATCCGTGTGCAGACTTCATCTGATATTATAGTAGTGACACTGATGCCGTTTTACTGGATGATGGAGAAATATAAAAAAAGCATCAGAAGTTTGCTGTTTGCATTGAGCGGGATCTATACATTGATTGTATTTTCGAGAGTTTTGATGGTTGAATTCTGCTGCTTTGCATTTGTTGCAGTGTTATATTATTGGAAGAAAATCCCGAAGAAGGTAAGATGCATCGGGGTGATTCTGGTGCTTGCTTCGTCGGTGTTATGGTTGAAACCTGTGATACAAATGATAGAATTCCGGTTCTTTTCTTCATTTGCTATAGAATCAGATGATGTCAGGCAGATACAAATGATAGAATTGATAAACGGAGTGAAGGAGTCACCGGTATTCGGCCATGGATTTGGAAGTTACATAAGCGATTATACAAGAAGCGGATCGATACCGTTTTCATATGAAATAGAATACCTGTCATTTTGTTACCAGATGGGAATTTCAGGATTTGTAGTTTTTGTTGGAGGAGTGCTCCTGATATACATAAGAAAAATCGTAAAGTATACCAGAAAAAACACCTGGGTCATTAAAGTATTTACTTTGATTGGACTGGGCTGGTTTGTGATAAGACCTGCATTTAATCCTGCATTTCTCGGACTACAGAATGGATTTCAGATGATCGGGTTATTGATGATCAATATGTATTTTAATAAAAAGCAGGAACCGTATCAAAAGTAAAATGATACGGTTCCTGTTTTTTTCTATTTTTTGAATAATTTTCGTCTAAACCAGTCTCTGGCATAAGAAAGAGTATGAAGAATCAGTTCAAACTCGATCAAAATATAGTTAGGCAGGTGCCGCAGCTTAAAAGCAACTTTTTTCTGTTCCCGGGCATGGGAAAGCCCTTCTTTTATTCCGCAGGCATAGTCTTCACCGAACCCCTTACGCATGAAAAACAGATATTTGACAACACAGCCGAGAAAAAGAGGAATAAAGTTCAAAACCAGCTGCAAGAAAGGCATGTTTTTGTAATTCAGGTAAATATTGTTGCGGGCGGATAATTTAACCTTGAAAGAGTTATATTTTGAACCGCTTGTACCGCTTCCTACGTGGTAGACCAGTGCTGTGGGGCAGTATGTATTTTTGTAGCCGTAAATTTTTGCGCGATATCCGACATCGATATCCTCAAGGTATGCAAAATGATTTTCATCAAATAAGCCGATTTTTGAAAAAGCAGACCGGCGGTAGATGGCTGCCCCGGCGCATGCGGTAAATATCTGATCTGCTTTTGTGTAATTGGAGACAGGACGTCCGGTTCCGCGGCACACGCCCCAACCCATTAAAGTATAAAGATCACCGGCACTGTCGATCAGTTCTGGATGATACATCTGGATCATCTTACTGCTGACAGAAAAGATGTGCGGAGATTTTTCAATCGCTTTGATCATTTCTTCTACATAGTGTGTATCAACGGTCGTATCATTATTGAGCAATATCACATAAGGTGTAGTGGAATGTTCGATTCCGACATTGACCGCTTTGCTGAAACCGTAATTTTTCTTTAAGGAGATAACCTCTATATCTGGGTAGTGCTCACTCATATATTCCAGACTTCCATCGGAAGATGCGTTGTCAACCACTAATACTTTGAAATCCCTGCAGGTCTGTTCTGATAATGACTGGAGGCAGGGCTCCATAAAATGTTTCCCGTTATAGTTTGGGATGATAATTGTTACTTTCATAGTTTGAGAAATACTCCGATCTCTATTTTCTGATTTGTTTCTATTATTATAGCAAAAAAAAGAAGAGGGTGCTATATAAAGAGTGGGTAAAATAATTTTTTAAATATATTTCAAAATTATTAATAAAGTATTAAGAAAACTGTGGTATAATGGGTTGCCGTAAGGAAAAAATTATTGTAAGATAAAACGTAATGTAAAATTAGATAAATATGGGTGAGGAACATTGATAAAGGATAATCAAAAGTTATTAAACAGATTACATGTAGTAATAGATGCAGTTGTAATTGTATTTTCATATATTGCATCATGGTACCTGAGATTTAAAAGCGGGATTTTTGAATTGGATCCATGGTTTTTATCGTTGCAGGAATATGCAAAAGTGTTGATTGTAATTGTGCCGGGATATTTGGTCTTATATTATGGATTCCAGTTATATACACCAAAACGTGTGCAGGGACGCAGACTGGAAGCATGGCATATCATTCAGGCTAATGTGATTGGTCTGATGGCATTTATTTTACTTTTATATGTGTGGAAACAGCCTGATTTTTCCAGGGGAATGATTTTTGTATTTTTCCTGGTGAATGTATTTTTAGAAGTTGTTGTAAGAAATATTATCCGTGAAGTGTTGCGGGATATGCGGAAGCAGGGATATAACCAGAAGCACATTCTGCTGATCGGATATAGCCGTGCGGCGGAACAGTATATTGACAGAATTAAAGCAAATCCGGAATGGGGATATATCGTGAGAGGAATTCTTGCGGATAATGTACCAAGAGGAACAGAGTATAAAGGAATTAAGGTACTTGGAAGAATCGATAATCTTATGATTGTTCTTCCGGAAAATAAACTGGATGAGATAGCAATCACTCTCGGGTTGGCAGAATATCATAAATTAGAAAAGATTGTAGGTATGTGTGAAAAATCTGGTGTCCATACAAAGTTTATACCGGATTATAATAATATCATTCCGACAAAACCATATACGGAAGATCTGGTAGGACTTCCGGTAATTAATATAAGAAGAGTGCCGCTTAGCAATATGTTGAATGCATTTGTAAAAAGGGCAATGGATATTTTTGGAGCATTGGTTGCGCTTGCATTATTTTCACCGGTCATGCTGGTAATAACAATTATTATAAAAGTGACATCTCCGGGACCACTGATCTTCAAACAGGAAAGGATCGGTCTGCAGAATAAACCATTCTATATGTATAAATTCCGGTCTATGGTTGTACAGGATGCATCAAAAGAAAAGAATGGATGGACGGTAAAGAACGATCCGCGTGTTACGCCGGTAGGAAAGTTTATAAGAAAAACAAGCATTGACGAATTACCGCAGCTGATCAATATCCTGAAAGGGGATATGAGTCTGATCGGCCCGAGACCGGAAAGGCCTCAGTTTGTAGAAAAATTCAAAGAAGAGATCCCAAGATATATGATCAAACATCAGGTGCGGCCGGGACTTACCGGATGGGCACAGGTGAATGGACTACGTGGTGACACATCGATTCAAAAGAGAATCGAGTATGATTTATATTATATTGAAAATTGGACATTGGGATTTGATATAAAAATATTATTTCTGACATTTTTCAAAGGTTTTATTAATAAGAATGCATATTAGCTTCTAAAGGAGACGGCAATGGCAAAGAAAAGACGCAAGACAAAAAGACAATTAAGAGAAGAACGACGAAAAAAAATGCGCAAAAGAAAAAGAAAAAGAATTATTTTACTAACAGTTGAAATTATAATTCTGGCTGCTCTGTTAGTGGCTGCTTACGGAATATTCAAACTCGGAAAACTGGATTATAATGTGTTGAATAAAAAAAAGCTGGAAGTTTATAAGGATACAGGAGAGTATACGAACATTGCATTGTTTGGATTGGATTCGAGAAATAATGAATTGGACGGCGGTGTACAAAGTGACTGTATTATGATCGCAAGTATTAATAATAAGACAAGTGACGTGAAGCTTGTGTCTGTATACAGGGATACGTTGCTGCAGCAACAGAATGGACGCTATAATAAAGCGAACGCAGCATATAATACAGGCGGTCCGGAAGAGGCAATCAGTCTTCTGAACCGTAACTTTGATCTTGATATTAAGAATTATGTCAGTGTGAATTTTAATGCGCTTGTAAAAGTGATCGATGCTCTGGGTGGGATTGATATTAAAATGACGAAAGAAGAAGCACACTGGTGTAATCTGTATGGTGCCGAGACGGCAAGAGTGATTGGCGAACATTGGTCGGATATAGAAGAAAAAGCCGGTACGCAGCATCTGGACGGTATTCATGGTGTGGCATATGCAAGAATCCGTTATACAAGTGGTAATGACTTCAAACGTGCACAGAGACAGAGAATTGTATTAGAAAAGGTTGCAAAGAAAGCACAGAAAGCGAATTTCATTACTTTAAATAAAATAGTAAATGAAGTATTTCCGATGATTTCGACAAGTTTTTCTTCAAAACAGATTTTGGGATTTGCAGCGAATGCACTGAATTATAATCTGGTGTCAACAAATGGATTCCCATATCAGGTAACAACCAGTGAAACAGTGAAGAATCATAGCGGTGTATCTTTTGTCATTCCAATCGGTTTGGAACAGAATGTAAAGCAATTACATCAGGAACTGTTTAATGATGATTCTTATGAGGCATCAGACAAAGTAAAAGAGATTGACAGTGACATTGTTTATCTGACGGATATAACAGCAGATAATACAGATGCAATGGAGTCTACGTTTAAAGGAGACAGTCTGAATGAGGGAACGGAATAAAATTATTTTAGAATATGGAACTTATATGCTGAGCTTTTTTGTCAGTTACATAGCGTCACTGGCAAAATGGTATTATGCTTCGGGAATTATTCTGATTGTGGAAGCTGTTTATTTGTATGTTCACTGGGTAAGGGAAAGTGGAAGCTTTGTGGAACTGAGGGCTCTGTTTACACTTGCCTGGGTAGGGGGCCAGGGAATCAGCTGTCTGAAACTCAGTACATTACAGGATACATGGAGCTATATAACCTGGTTGAGCTTTTGTGTGATATATATAGCTTTTGGAATAGGATATGAATGGGGAAGAAAGTATAGCAGGGTAGAGGGAAAAGAACCTGAAAAAAATAAAAAAAAGGCAGACAGGCTTTTTCGATGTATTATGTTGCTGCTGGTTGTGTCGGCCGGATGTTTTGTAATCGAAATTATCCAGATCGGTTATATTCCGGTTTTTTCAGACGAACCTTATTCGTATTCTTATTTCAGAATGTCGGCTTTACATTATCTTCATTATTGTGCAATCAGTTGTATCCTGATACCGGGACTTACGGTGCTTTGGAAAAAAATCGATTCTGAGGAAAGTAAGTGGCGTAATGGAGCGATCATTATTGCAAATATAGTGGCATTTGCAGTTCCGTTTCTCTATGTATCGAGATTTCAGTTTCTGTTTGAAATAGGTGTGGCAGCAGTCATTTATATACTGGTAAATAAAAATATGAGGAAAAGTACCCTGGTTCTTCTTGGCTTTGTGGTTTGTGCAGCGTATGTGGTGATTACATTGTCACAGAAGCGGGATGCGATATATTTGAACAATGTATTTAAAATGAAATATACACATATGCCGGTGTTTCTGACCCAGCCGTATATCTATATTGCCAATAACTACGATAATTTTGACTGTCTGGTGAAAAATCTGCCGAAATTTTCTTGTGGCCTGCGGATGTTATTCCCGTTTGTGTCATTAACGGGATTGAAATTTGTAATGCCAAATCTGGTTCCGGCAACGGTCTATCTGACCAGTACCGAATTGACAACGCTTACAATGTTTTATGATGCTTATTATGATTTTGGAGTCATTGGAGTATTTGTGATAGCTCTGCTTATTGGTGTTGTGGCAAAGGTCATTATTGATATTATTAAAAAAAGTGATAACCCGGTTGTATATCTTTTTTATGGACAGATTGCAGTGTATCTGGCTCTTGCATTTTTTACAACATGGTTCAGCAGTCCTGCGACATGGTTCTGGCTGATCATTACAGGGATGATTTATTGCTATGTAGGATATGATAAGAAATAGAGGATGAAAAAGAAAAGATGAATAACGATCAGACTTCTGTAGATGTGGTGATACCATCATACAGACCAGATGAAAAATTTAGCAGACTTGTGAAAAAACTTCAGGAACAGGAATATCCGATCGGCACTATTTTTGTGATCAATACAAAGGCCGGAAGGTTTCCGAAAGAAGTAGAGCAGATGGAAAAGGTAAAAGTATACCATATAGAACGCCGGGAATTTGATCATGGCGCAACACGGGATATGGGAATGCAGATGTCAAAGGCGGAAATTGTTGTATTTATGACACAGGATGCAGTGCCAGCAGATGAATATGTGATTGGAAATCTGGTGAAAGTACTGGAAGAAGATGAAATGACCGGGGCGGCGTATGCACGTCAGCTTGCAGCATCTGATTGTAATTATATAGAAAAATATACCAGAAAATTCAATTACCCGGAAAACAGCCGGATAAAAAGCAAGGAAGATTTACAGGAAATGGGCATTAAAACATTCTTCTGTTCTAACGTTTGTGCGGCATATAAACGGAATATTTATGAAAAAGCAGGTGGATTCTGCAAGAAAACAATATTTAATGAGGATATGATATTGGCTGGTCATATGATAAATGCCGGATACAAGGTTGCTTATGTGGCTGAAGCGAGAGTGATTCACTCACATAATTATACAGGAATGCAGCAGTTTCACCGCAATTTTGATATGGCTGTGTCGCAGGCAGAACATCCGGAAGTATTCGATGGTATAAAGTCTGAAAACGAAGGAATAAAACTGGTGAAGCAGACAGCTGCTCATTTGGTAAAACAGCGGAAAATATATATGGTTCCAAAACTGGTTTATCAAAGTGGTTGTAAGTATATTGGTTACCGGATGGGGAAAATGTATAAAAAATTGCCGGATAAAGTCGTTAAATGGTGTTCGATGAGTCCGGGATACTGGGAAAAGTAGGCGAAAAGCTTTATTTTTGATTGAAGTTTGTCATATTTTAAGGTAATATAGATATGATATGATAAGCTACGACTGAAGAAAGGATATAAAAAGTAATGGCAAAAGATAAAAAAAGATATAAAAGACGGGGACGAAGGTCGAAAACAAGGGGATTTGCCTCCTGGTCTCTGGGTAAGAAGATTGGAGCCATTCTTGGAGGAACATTGGTGACGGTAGCAGCGATCGGAGCTGTCATTGTAGCCAGTAAGCTTTCGAAGATCAATACAGTAAAGTTAGATACAGATAAATTAAGCGTTTCAAAGGAAGCAAAAAAAAGGGGAAGCGGATATCTGAATGTTGCATTGTTCGGTGTGGATTCAAGAGACAATGATCTGGACAAAGGAACCAGAAGTGACACAATAATGATTGCAAGCCTGAACAAGAAGACAATGAAGGTGAAAATTGCATCAATATATAGAGACACGTTGTCAGAGCAGGAAGATGGAACGTTGAATAAAATCAATGCAGCGTATTCATATGGTGGTCCGGAAGGTGCTCTTTCAGTGTTGAATAAGAATCTGGATATGAATATTGAACATTATGTAACGGTGAATTTTAACTCGATGATAGATATTGTAGATTCTGTGGGCGGAATTGATATTGACGTGCAGGAAGATGAAGTACCGTACATCTGTGGTTATGTTCAGGAAATTATGAAGGTGACTGGAAAGCTGTCTCCGGGAGTTACAGAACCGGGAACACAGACTCTGAATGGTGTGCAGGCAACTGCATATGCCAGAATCAGATACACAGCCGGAGATGATTTCAAACGTGCAGAAAGGCAGCGGGCGGTTCTACAGAAAGTTGTAGAGAAGCTGCAACAGGCATCACCGGCACAGTTGAATAAGATTATTGATAAGGTTTTTCCTGAGGTTTCGACAAACTTTACAATGACAGAAATCCTTGAATATGCGAAAGATGCGTTTGATTATGAACTGGGAGAAACAACAGGGTTTCCATTTGACAAGACAACCGATACATTGGGAAATGTAGGAAGCGTTGTTATTCCGGTTACAATGGAAAGTAATGTAAAGCAGCTGCATAGCTTCTTCTATGGAGAAAGTGACAATTATGATGTGTCTTCCACAGTATCGGATATCAGTGCAAAGATAGAGAAAAAAGCCGGAAACAGAGATGCTGATACAGACGAATCAACACAGGAGTTTATGCAACAGCCGGAAGAGACATATTCCGGAAGCAGTGGAACAACAAAGAACAGTTCGGGAAGTACAGGAACAACCGGAAGCACTTCGTACAGATCGGGAACGAGTGGTAACAGTGGTACTTCGGGAAGTACAGGGACAACGGGAAGTACAACCGGAACAGGTACGGGAAGTGGTACATCAACCGGAACAGGAAGCGGAACAACAGGAAGTACAGGAACGACAGGAAATGGTACATCAACGGGAGATACTTCAACCGGGACAGGCGGAGAATCAACTGGCGGCGAAGGTACCACGGAGTAGAACACCATAAAGATAGAAAAAGGGGTATTATTCATGAAAAAAGTCAAAAAAATAATTGTATCATTTCTTTTGATGTGTATGTTGTGTGTTGGAATGACATGTGTGGCAAGTGCAACCGCAGCAGAATTCAGATTTTCTGATCCGCAGACCAGTGTCGGGGCAGAAGTAGAAGTAACGGCAAAGGTTTCGTCTGCGAAAGCATTAAATACAATTCAGGCAACATTAAGCTATGATAAAACAAAGCTGCGCTTCATCAGCGGTGATGATGCTACAGGTGGAGACGGAACAATTACAATATCAAGAAATGATGGAAATGCCGGAACAACGATGGAATTTAATTTAAAATTCCAGGCATTGGATGAGGGAACAACATCGGTAGAAGTTGCCAAGGTTGATGGAATTGATAGCAATGGAGTTGCATTGGAGATTACGTCAGGTTCTTCATCTGTCAGCATAGCAGAAGGTGATAAATCGCTGATTCAGGAAGAAGATACCAGTTCAGCTGTTGATGGAACAGAGGTTAAGATTGGAAAATCAAAATATATCGTAACAGATGATTTTTCGGATACGATTATTCCTGATGGTTTTGTAAGAGATGCGTTGAAATTTGAAGGAACAGATCATCAGATTATTAAGCAGGAATCAAGTGGCGCACTTGCAATGTATCTTACACCTGAAAACGGAGGAGATGCGGATTTTTATCTGTATGACAGTGATACCGGAAAGTTCTCTCCTCTTGAAGTAATAGAGGTTGCAAAGGGAAGATATATTATTCCTTTGGCTGATGACGGAAATATCTCATTGCCAGACCAGTATCAGAAGACATCACTTACATTAAACGGAAAAGAGTTTGATACATGGCAGGATACAAAGAATGCGGAATATTATATTGTCTATGCGATGAATTCGGATGGAGAAAAGACAACATACCGTTATGATACAACAGATGGTACGTACCAGAAATATTCGCCATCATCAGGAACATCTTCAACGTCAGATTCTACTGTCAATAACGGAAAAGGAATCTGGGGAAAAATTTTAAATTTTGTAGATAGTTTTTTGGATATCGTAGTAATTATTGCACTTGTTCTTTTTGCAGTACTGCTGATCGTAGTAATTATTACTTCTGTAAAACTTCATTATAGAGATCTTGAATTAGATGATCTGTATGACGAATATGGAATTGATATGGATGAGGAAGAAGCAGAGAAGAAGATTCAGAAAAAAGCTGCGAAAAAAGTAAATAAAGAGAAGAAGAAAAATAAAAAGACAGCTAAAAAAACAGCAGCTGTAAAGAAAACATCAAGATTTGACTATGGAGAAGACGAATTTGAAGATTATGAGGATGATTTCGATGATGAGGATCCATGGGTGACAGAAAATATTGCAAAAGCAATGGAGCACAAGCCTGCTAAGAAACAATCAGCAAGGCAGAAAAAGCCAGCAAGACGCACAGAACCTGAAAGAGAAAAGAAACCATCCCAAGGCGTCCGTGCCTTAGACGAGACAGGTCCGGCAATCCGTAAACCTGTTAAGAAGATCAATCTGGAGGATACCAATGATTTTGAAGCCTTTACCCCTCTGGATGAAGAAGCATTTGACAACTTCGAAGGCTATTATTCAGAAGATGATGATTATGATCTGTTCGGAGCAGGTTGTGATGATGACGATCTGTTTGATGCGACAGCAGATCTTTTGAGTAATCATCCGGAAAAGAGAAGAAGTCATGCGGAGATGGATGATACATTCAAAATGGATGTGATTGATCTCGATTAAAATAGGATGAATAGAATGAACCGGTTTGCAGAAATCAGAAAGAAATTGATGGAAGCAAACCGGTTTGTTTTTTATTTTCAAGTGTTCCTGACAAGCTTTTTGAGTGTAGAAAATGTATACCCCATCTCCTCCCACTTTGCAAGCAGCTCATCCAGAATCTCGCCATTGGTTCTGGAGGTGTTATGCAGCAGCACGATGGCACCCGGATGGATCCGTCCGAGAAGCTTGTCAAAGGCTTCTTCTTTGGATGGCTGCGCGTCGGCCAGCCAGTCAACGTAGGCAAGACTCCAGAAGAAGGTATGATACCCCATGTCTTTTGCCATCTGCAGATTTTCAGTACTGTATTTTCCCTGTGGCGGCCGGTAGAAGCGGGTCATGGATTTGCCTGTGATATCTTTATACAGAGCTTCCACACTCTTAAGTTCTCTGGAAAATGTCTCCTTTGTTGCAATCTGGGACATGTCGGGGTGATGGAAAGTATGGTTGCCGATGGTATGACCTTCTTTTAACATCTGCTTTACCAGCTCCGGATTATCACGCAGAAAGTTTCCGACAACAAAAAATGTGGCTTGAACGTTATGACGTTTTAAAGCGTTCAAGATAGCCGGTGTATTTCCGTTTTCATAGCCGCAGTCAAAAGTAAGATAGATGACTTTTTTATCCGTCTTTTGTGCATAGTAGGCGTGATATTGCTGAAGCTCATTGAAAGATGCATTACCGACAGGAACTTTGCCTTCCCCCTGAAAGCTGAGACCCCAGTTTTCGGCAGCCGGCAGAATCGTGGAGAGGGGATTGCCGGAAGTCGAGGCTGTCGGAACTGTGCCGGAGGAAGCTGCATTACCGGATGGACTTTTATCATCTGTTCTGACAGACGCAGGCGGAAAGAGCCGGGCAATCTGTCCGCCTGCAAAGAAACAGAATGAAAAGAAGAATAAGAGGATCAATGGTTTGTAATTATGTAATCGGGACATAAGAACTCCGCAAGAATCATTTGTTCATATATATATGCAGCGAATACAAAGTTATGACCTGCCTTGCAAATAGCAGGGAATCATAGTAGTATAGGGAAGAAAGAAAAATGGACGGAATTGAATGGAATATGGATGCAAAAATAAATGAACAGGTAAAGAATAAAAAGCAGGATAATCTGATCACTGCAGAGATCAGATATAAAATGACAGCGAAGGGTATGATGATCACCGAATATTATGGAGCAGACAGTTGTGTGGTCCTGCCGGATGAGATAGAAGGAGAAACTGTGACTGCACTGGATGATTATGCATTTGCCAGGAATCTGGAAGTGGAAGAGATCTGGCTGCCGGAAGCGTTAAAAGAAGTCGGTCGTTACGCATTCTACCGGTGCAGGAACCTGAAAAAACTGATTCTGGGGAATCAACTGCTCGATATGGGTGGCGGTGCATTGACGGGTTGTCGTCTGGAAGAAGTGGAGATATATTTCCGTGAGGGCAAGAAGAGCTGTCTGAAATCTATTGTAGAAGAGATGCGTTATCAGATCCGTGTAAGCTTATACGGATGCAGTTGGAGATGTTGCGCAGAAAAAAACAGTACAGATGAATGGTTGCGGGAAGTCCGGATTCTATTTCCGGAACATTATGAAGAGGCGGTTGAGAACACCCCGGCAAGGATTCTTGAGACACACCATCATGGTGCGGGAGGATACTACCGCCAGTGCTTTTATAACCGGGAATTAGATTATAAGAAATATGATGAGATGTTCTATCATACGGTTGCGGAGGATACAGAAGAGACGGCGGTGGAGCTTGCACTGGACCGTCTGCGTTTCCCGGAGGAATTGTCGGAGAAGAACAAAAATGTCTACAAAACATACATACGGGAGCATATGGAAACGGTGGCAGCGTATCTGGTAAAGAGAGAAGATATAGAAGGAATCCGGTTCCTGGAGCAGAAGAAGCTGTGGAGTGAACCGTCTTTACAGAAAGGTATGGATGTAGCGGCAGAGGGGAACAGGACGGAAAGTCTGAGTGTGCTTATGGATGTCAGAAAAGAGCTGTTCCCGAAGAAGAAAAAGACGTTTGAATTGTAAGGAGAAAAAGCGGAAAATCATATGGCAGATACGAAGAGACGTATAAAAAATGAAGAAATAAAGAAAGAAACAACAGAACCAGAGGCTGTGTCACAGTCAACTGCCATGCAGGAGCGTATGGAGTCTGTCAGTCGAAAGATCCTGATCACGGCAAGAAATGAGCTTTATATGAAGATGCGTTTCCTGGACGTTGCATTGTCGTGCATGCCATTTATACCGGATACTGGTGCGGACGGCATGGGAACGGATGGACTGTACCTTTATTATGATCCGCAGTATTTGGGGGGATTGTTCAGGGAAGACCGCATTATGGTGAACCGGATCTATCTGCATTTGGTACTGCATGGTATCTTCCGGCATATGCTCCGGAGAAAGGGAAGAGAAGAGCGGATTTATCATCTGGCCTGCGACATTGTGGCAGAATCCATCATCGACGGGCTTCAGTACCGCTGTGTGATGAAGGCTAGGTCTCTTCCGAGAAGAGAGATGTACCGGATGCTGAAGAAGGAAATGAAGACATTGACGGCAGAACGGGTATATGAAGTGCTGAAGAAAGAAGAATTCTCGGAAACGAAGCTTGGACAGTTAGAGTCAGACTTCTGTGTGGATGATCACAGTTACTGGCCAAAAGATGAGGATAAGAAGAAGCAGAGCCAGATCGAGAATCAGTGGAAGGACATCAGCGAACGTATGGAGACGGAGATGGAGACATTTTCCAAAGAGGCATCGGAAAGTTCGGGTGGTCTGATCGATCAGGTGAAGGTCGAGAACCGGGAACGGATGGATTACCGAGAATTTTTACGGAAGTTTTCGGTTTTAAAAGAAGAGATGACGGTAGACCCGGATTCTTTTGACTATAATTTTTACAGTTATGGATTGTCGTTGTATGGGAATATGCCATTGATCGAGCCGCAGGAGTGGAAGGAAGTCCAGAAGGTCGAAGAATTTGTGATTGTGATCGATACATCAATGTCGTGCTCCGGAGAACTGGTTAAGAAGTTTCTGGAAGAGACATATGGTGTGCTGAGTGAGAATGACAGCTTTTTCCGAAAGGTGAATATTCATATCATACAGTGTGATGACCAGATCCAGACGGATCAGAAGATCACCTGTGAGGAAGAACTGAAATCTTATATGGAGAAGTTAGAATTAAAGGGCGAAGGCGGAACGGATTTCCGCCCGGCATTTGCCTATGTGGACGAAATGATCCGGCAGCATGCATTTGAACATCTGCGGGGGATGATCTATTTTACGGACGGACGTGGGATCTATCCGGCGAAACGCCCAGTCTACGAGACAGCATTTGTGTTCATGGAGGAAGAATATGAGGACGTGGATGTCCCGCCATGGGCGATCAAGATCATTCTGGAAGAAGGACAGGATCTGTAAGTAACCGGTGAATTATATGGAGGAAAGAAATAAATGGATATAAAGCGAGCAAAGAAAGAAATCAAAGATTCCATCGAGGCATATCTTGCCAAAGATGAGTTCGGGGATTATATGATTCCACAGATCAGACAGAGACCGATTCTTTTGATGGGGCCTCCGGGAATCGGAAAAACTCAGGTCATGGAGCAGGTGGCGAAAGAGTGTAAAGTGGCGCTTGTGGCATATACGATCACGCACCACACCAGACAGAGTGCGGTGGGACTGCCATTTATTGAAAAGAAAGTATATAGCGGAAAAGAATATTCTGTTACCGAATATACGATGAGTGAGATTATTGCCTCAATATACGATAAGATGGAAGAGACCGGATTAAAAGAAGGAATCCTCTTTATCGATGAGATCAACTGTGTGTCAGAGACGCTGGCACCGACGATGCTGCAGTTCCTGCAGTGTAAGATGTTCGGCAATCAGAAGATCCCGGAAGGCTGGATCATCGTGGCGGCAGGCAATCCGCCGGAATATAATAAGTCGGTCCGCGATTTTGATGTGGTGACACTTGACCGCATCAAGAAGATCGATGTGGATGTGAACTATGATGTCTGGAAAGAATACGCATATCAGGCAGATATCCATCCGGCAATCCTTGCATATCTGGAGATCCGCAGAGATTATTTCTATCGCATGGAGACGACCGTGGACGGAAGAGTCTTTGCAACGGCCAGAGGATGGGAAGATCTGTCCCAGCTTCTGAAGACATATGAGAAGCTGGGAAAGAAAGCAGATAGAGAGGTCGTTCATCAGTACATTCAGCATTGGAAGATTGCAAAGGATTTTGCGAATTATCTGGAACTGTACAGAAAATACAAGAAAGATTACGGACTTGAGAAGATCATTGAAGGTGTCTACACAAAGGACACCTTGGAAAGACTGCAGTATGCAGCATTTGATGAGCGTCTCAGTGTAGTTAACATGCTGATCGGAAGACTGGGAACTTGCTTTAAAGATTATTTTCTGAAAGACCGGTTTGTGACGATCTTATATGAATATCTGAAGTTATTAAGATCCAATCTGCAGATCGATCTTGTAGTCTGTGAAGCGAGGGACAAGTACGAAAAACTCCGGAAAGAAGAGCAGATGACAAAGCAGGAAGATCATGTACGCAAACAGGTACTGGATACGCTGGAATCCTATGAACAGCTTACGAAAGAGGAACATCTGGATGGAGAAGCAGCATTTGAACGTGTAAAGGAATTGTTTGGCAATGAAGTGGCAAGGCGGGAAGAACTGACAGAGCATACACTTGCTGCGCTGGAACACGCATTTGATTTCATGGAAGCTGCATTTGGAGACAGTCAGGAGATGGTCTCTTTCGTGACCGAACTTAACACGAATTATTACAGTATTCAGTTCCTGAAGGAAAATGACTGCGACAAGTATTATCAGTACAATAAGAAATTGTTATTTGACAAACAACAGGAAGAGATCCTGTCCGAAATGGATGAGATCGAACAGGATCTGAACACTGTCATAAAATAGTAGTTCATATAACTAATATGTAAGCTTATATCCATAGCGGATTTTCCGGTAGATCTTCCAGACAATGACTGCCGGAAAACTAAGTGCGATATAAAGAGATGACAGTACGCCGACACCTCCGCCGATGATCATAAGAATTAAAATACCAATATTCATAAAAAAGTCCTCCTTGCTGATTCTCTGTTGTTTCCAGATACATTTTATGCATTTTGATGGAGGAACGAAAGAGCCAAAAAGGCTTCTTAACGCCATCTGAACAGTAAATGTTAATTTCTTAACGGAGTTTTAGCAGGAGAAGTACATTTACTTTGAAGACGGCAGGTGTTAGAATAAACAATGAGTAAACTTGAAAAATATAAGATGATGAGGAGAATATATATATGAAATGGAATCAGTTTCGTCTGAAGACGACGACAGAGGCAGAAGATATCGTCAGCAGCATGCTTGCAGATCTTGGAATCGAAGGAGTGCAGATCGAGGACAAGATTCCGCTCACCCAGTCTGACAAAGAGCAGATGTTCGTAGACATCCTGCCGGATATATCGGAAGATGATGGATGTGCATATCTGACATTCTATCTGGACGAAGATGTAGACAAACAGGAACTGTTACTGAAAGTCAGACAGGAATTGGAAGAGATGAGAAGTTACCTGAATGTAGGGGAATGTACGATTGAAGAATCACAGACAGAGGATGTAGACTGGGTGAATAACTGGAAACAGTATTTCCATCAGTTCTATATTGATGACATTCTTGTCATTCCTTCATGGGAAAATGTCGAGGCGAAGGACAGTGACAAGATGGTGATCCATATCGATCCGGGTACAGCATTCGGAACCGGTATGCATGAGACAACACAGCTCTGCATCCGTCAGCTTAAGAAATATGTGACAGAGGATACAGAAATCTTAGATGTAGGATGTGGAAGCGGAATCCTTGGAATGCTGGCATTGAAGTTCGGCGCAAAGCATTCCGTAGGAACGGATCTGGATCCGTGTGCGATCGATGCAACATATGAGAATATGGACAATAACGGGATTAGCAGAGATCAGTATGAAGTCATGATCGGTAACATTATTGACGATAAAGCAGTACAGGACAAGGTGGGATATGAAAAATATGATATTGTAGCAGCAAATATCCTGGCAGATGTACTGGTGCCGCTGACACCTGTGATCATTCATCAGATGAAAAAGGGCGGTATCTATATCACGAGTGGAATCATCGAAGACAAAGAAGATGTGGTAGTAGAAGCTGTGAAGGAGGCAGGTCTGGAAGTCCTGGAAGTCAATCACCAGGGTGAGTGGGTATCTGTAACAGCAAGAAAGAATTAGAGGATCTGATATGCAGCATTTTTTTGTATCACCGGAACAGGTGAGGGAAGAAAAAATCTATGTAGAAGGCAGTGACGTCAATCATATGAAGAATGTGCTCCGTATGAAGACCGGCGAGGAACTGACCATTGGGGACGGTGACGGGTGGCTCTATTTGTGTGTGGTGGAATCTTACGAAGAAGACATGGCGGTACTTAAGATTCTGGAGAAAAAGAAGGATGAGAGCGAACTTCCGTCAAAAATCTATCTGTTCCAGGGACTCCCAAAACAGGACAAGATGGAACTGATCGTGCAGAAAGCGGTGGAACTGGGTGTATACCAGGTGATTCCGGTGGCAACGAAGCGTGCAGTAGTAAAGCTGGATGCAAAGAAAGCAAAAAAGAAGGTCGAACGCTGGCAGCAGATCGCAGTCAGTGCGGCAAAGCAGGCAGGAAGAGGCATTATCCCGGCAGTGGGAGAAGTGTGTACCTATGCACAGGCCCTGAAGTATGCAGAGGAACTGGATGTTGTCCTGATCCCGTATGAACTGGCAGAAGGCATGGAAGAGACGAAGCAGATCATTGCAGAGATCCGGCCGGGGCAGTCGGTCGGCATCTTTATCGGACCGGAAGGCGGCTTTGAGAAAGAAGAAGTAGAACAGGCTGTGAAAGCCGGGGCAGAGCCGCTGACACTTGGAAAGAGAATCCTCCGTACAGAGACGGCCGGACTTACAATGCTTTCGGTTCTGATGTTCCATCTGGAAGGGTAGAGACATAATCTAATACTAAGAATGAAGAGTACAGGAAGTGAAGAAATGAAGGAAGTATATCTGGATAATTCGGCGACCACCATGGCATATCGAAGCGTCGGGGAACTGGTGCAGAAGGTTATGTGTGAAGACTATGGCAATCCGTCTTCCATGCATAACAAAGGTGTGGAAGCAGAAAAATATATAAAAGAAGCAAAAGAGACATTTGCAAGACTATGGAAAGTACAGGAAAAGGAAGTGTATTTTACTTCCGGCGGTACCGAGAGTGACAATATGGCATTGATCGGTGCAGCAAGGGCGAACAAGCGTGCAGGCAACCACCTGATCACGTCATCGATTGAACATCCGGCGATCATTAATACCATGCGTTTTCTGGAAGAGGAAGAAGGATTCCGTGTAACCTATCTTCCGGTAGATCAGTATGGAAGGATCCGTCTGGATGCACTGCAGGAAGCACTGTGTGAAGATACGATTCTGGTATCGATCATGTATGTGAATAACGAGGTAGGTTCTGTCCAGCCGATCCAGGAAGCGGCAAGTATCGTAAAGGCATATAATAAAGATATTTTATTCCATGTCGATGCGGTACAAGGATTTGGAAAATATAAGATTTACCCGAAGAAACTTAAGGTAGATATGTGTTCCGTCAGTGGTCATAAGATCCACGGACCGAAGGGTGTGGGTGCTTTATACATCGGTGAAAATGTAAAGATCCGTCCGATCGTTTATGGAGGCGGCCAGCAGCATGATATGCGTTCCGGAACAGAAAATGTACCGGGAATCGCAGGACTTTCCCTGGCAGCAAAGACGATTTACGACAACCTGGATAAGAAGGTAGAGAAGATGAGGATGCTAAAGCAGCATTTCATCGAAGGCGTGGAAAAGATTGAGAATACGACGATCCACGGATTATATGATGAGACATCGGCACCACATATTATCAGTGTAGGAATCGCAGGTATCCGGAGTGAAGTATTGCTACATGCGCTGGAAGATAAGGGAATCTATGTATCATCCGGTTCGGCATGTGCATCCAATCATCCACAGATCAGCGGTGTGTTAAAAGGAATCGGCGCAAGGCAGGAGTTCCTGGATGCGACCCTCAGGTTCAGTATGTCAGAATTTACTACGATGGAAGAGATTGACTATACGCTCGATGCACTATATAATATAGTACCGATGCTTAGAAGATATACCAGACATTAAGTAGATCACGATAAAAGAGAAAGAAATCAGGAAAGGAATCAGAAGATGAGATTTCATACATTTTTATTAAAATATGGAGAGATTGGAATTAAGGGAAAGAACCGTCATCTGTTCGAGGATGCACTGGTACGCCAGGTGCGCTATGCATTAAAGGATGTGGACGGACAGTTTGATGTGCATAAGTCACAGGCGAGAATCTATGTGGACTGTGAAGGAGATTACGATTATGATGAGACGGTAGAACATCTGAAAAAGGTATTTGGTCTGGTCGGAATCTGTCCGGTTGTCCGTATGGAGGATAAAGGATTTGAGGAACTGAAGAAAGACGTTGTGGCATATATGGATGAGATGTATCCGGATAAGAACTTCACATTCAAAGTAGAATCCAGACGTGCAAAGAAGTCGTACCCATTGAATTCTATGGAGATCAGCCGTGACCTTGGAGAGGCTATTTTGTATGCATTTCCGGAGAGCGGAATCAAAGTCGATGTGCATCATCCGGATGTCATGGTCAATGTAGAAGTAAGAAATGAGATTTACGTATATTCACAGATCATCCCGGGAGCAGGCGGAATGCCGGTTGGAACGAATGGTTCGGCGATGCTGCTGTTATCCGGTGGTATTGACAGCCCGGTTGCGGGATATATGGTATCAAAACGTGGTGTGAGTCTTGAAGCAACCTATTTCCACGCACCGCCGTATACAAGTGAGCGTGCAAAACAGAAAGTTGTGGATCTTGCGAAGAAGGTAGCAAAATATTCCGGACCGATCAAGCTTCACGTAGTTAACTTTACTGACATCCAGCTTTATATCTATGACCAGTGCCCGCACGATGAACTGACGATCATTATGAGAAGATATATGATGCGTATTGCAGAGCATTTTGCAAAAGAAGACGGATGCTTAGGGATGATCACAGGCGAGAGTATCGGGCAGGTGGCAAGTCAGACCATGCAGAGCCTTGCGGCAACCAATGATGTATGTACGATGCCGGTTTATCGTCCGCTGATCGGATTTGACAAGCAGGAGATCGTGGATGTATCAGAGAAGATCGATACTTACGAGACATCTATCCAGCCATTCGAAGACTGCTGTACGATCTTCGTGGCAAAACATCCGGTAACAAAGCCGAATATTGATGTGATCCGGCGTTCGGAAGAGAACCTGAATGAAAAGATTGATGAGCTGATGAAGCAGGCGATCGAGACTGTTGAGGTCATTGAAGTAAAATAAAAAAAGAGGGCTGAACCCTTAAACAGGTCAGCCCTTTTTCTAAGTAGATCATTTACTTTTTGATTACTGATTAGTCACAAAGATATGGTTTTAACATAGCCATGATCTCATCTACATTATCATCAGCGTGGATGTTCAGATCGATCGGTTTAGAAAGATCTAAGCTGAAGATTCCCATGATTGATTTTGCATCGATGACATATCTTCCGGATACAAGATCAAAATCATAATCAAATTTTGTGATGTCATTTACAAATGATTTTACTTTGTCAATTGAATTTAAAGAAATTTTTACTGTTTTCATTGGAATACCCTCCTTGATTCATTTCTTGTTCTATAGATATATTAAGAGTCAGACGAAGAAAAGTCAAGAAACAAATTGCCAAAGAATTCAGAAGATTTTCGTTAGAAGTTACAACAATGTGTAAAAAAGAAAGGAACAGATACATGAAGAAAGTAGCATTGCATAATCTCGGGTGCAAAGTGAATGCGTATGAGACGGAAGCCATGCAGGAACTGCTGGAAAAGCATGGATATGAGATTGTGCCGTTTCAGGAAGGTGCAGATGTGTATATCATTAATACCTGTACGGTGACAAATATGGCAGACCGGAAATCCAGACAGATGCTGCACAGGGCAAGAAAGATGAATCCGGATTCGATTGTCGTTGCCTGTGGCTGTTACGTGCAAGCCAGAAAAGATGACATCCCGGATGGAATCGATATTGTCATCGGAAATAACAAGAAGCAGAATATTGTCGAGATCCTGGAAAATTATGAGAAAGAGAAAAATCCGGATGCCCAGGCCGGAACACCGGCAAAACAGGAAAAAGCGGCAGAGACTTATCAGGAGATTCTGGATATCAATCACGAAAAAGCGTATGAAGATCTGCATTTAAGCACGGCAGCAGAGCATACGAGAGCGTATATCAAGGTACAGGATGGATGTAACCAGTTCTGTTCTTACTGTATTATTCCATTTGCAAGAGGAAGAGTAAGAAGCAGAAGCCGTGACAGCGTACTTGAAGAAGTAAAGACATTGGCGGCCAACGGATACAAAGAAGTGGTGCTGACGGGAATCCACCTGAGTTCCTATGGAATCGACTGCGATGACAATCTGTTATCCCTGATCCTTGCGATCCACGAAGTAGATGGAATTGAAAGAATCCGCCTCGGATCACTGGAACCAAGAATCATCACGGAGGAATTTGTACAGACGATCGCACAGCTTCCGAAGATGTGTCCGCATTTCCATCTGTCACTGCAGAGCGGATGCAATGCAACACTGAAGCGCATGAACCGCAGATACACTGCAGAAGAGTATTACGAAAAATGCCGACTGCTCCGTAAGTATTTCCGTAACCCGGCACTTACAACAGATGTGATCGTTGGATTCCCGGGAGAAACGGAAGAAGAATTTGCCGAGTCAAAAGCATTTGTAGATAAAGTGGATTTCTACGAGACACACATTTTCAAATATTCCAGAAGAGAAGGAACGAAGGCCGCAGCAATGAAAGACCAGGTTCCGGATCAGATCAAGGCTGTAAGAAGTGCGGAACTTATAGAACTGAGCCATAGAAAACAGGCCGCATACGAAGAAAGACTGATCGGAACCACGCAGGAAGTTCTGATCGAAGAGAAAATTATACGCAACGGAGAAGAATTACAGATTGGTCACACAAAGGAATATGTGAAAATTGGTGTAAAAAATCCGAATAATCTTATTAATCAGCTTGTAAATGTAGAAATTGAAAACCAATTACAAATATTGCATTGAAATTTAAGATTTAATCATGTAGAATAAAATTGAAATATTTTTGGAGGACGTGATTACATGAAAAATATGACAAATACCCAGTTTTTCCAGGTGGAAAGTGGACCGCAGATCAGTGCAAAAGATATTCTGGAAATCGTATACAAGGCATTGAGTGAAAAGGGATATAATCCGGTAAATCAGATCGTAGGATACATTATGTCCGGCGATCCGACTTATATCACAAGCCATAACGGAGCCAGAAGTCTGATCATGAAGATGGAAAGAGATGAACTGGTAGAAGAGATGCTCAAGACGTATATTGAGCATAATGAGTGGGAATAATGACTATGAGAATCATGGGACTGGACTATGGATCTAAGACGGTAGGTGTTGCTGTCAGTGATCCGTTGGGAATTACTGCTCAGGGAGTGGAGACTATATGCAGAAAGGACGAGAACAAGCTCAGAAAGACCTGTGCGCGTATCGAAGCACTGATCGAAGAGTATCAGGTTACGAAGATTGTCCTCGGACTTCCGAAGCATATGAACAATGATATTGGAGATCGTGCGGAAAAATCAATGGCATTTGGTGAGATGTTAAAAAGACGGACCGGCCTGGAGGTCGTGATGTGGGACGAGCGTCTGACCACGGTAGAAGCTGAACGGACTTTAATAGAGAATAAGGTAAGGCGTGAAGACCGTAAGAAATATATTGATAAGATTGCGGCTGTTTTTATATTGCAGGGATATTTGGATTCACTTGCACACACGCCACTGGATTAAGAGGTAGATTGCAGATGGAAAAGATTAAATTCATGTCCGAAGAGATGAATGAAGAAGTAGATTTTTATGTACTTGAACAGACGAAAGTTGGTGGTGTGTCATATATTCTGGTGACGGATTCGGAAGAAGATGATGCAGAATGTCTGATTCTGAAAGACACATCAGGAGAGAGTCAGTCAGAGAGCGTATATGAGATCGTAGAGGATGATGTAGAGCTTTCTGCTGTTCTGAAAGTATTTGAAGAACTACTTGAAGATGTAGAGATTGAAAGGTAGTTTGGAATGTCTATCAGTAAAGAGAAGTTTAAAGAAATGCTGAGAGAGAAGGGGTTGAAAGTTACCAACCAGCGTATACTGGTACTGGAGGTCCTTGCAGATCACCGCGATAAGCATCTGACTGCAGAAGATATTTATGAATTAGTAAGAGAAGATTATCCGGAGATTGGGCTGGCAACTATATACCGGACAGTGCAGTTGTTACTGGAAATGCAATTGGTGGATCGTATCAGTCTTGATGATGGATGTGCACGTTATGAAATCGGAGAATTCTTTGATGGAGAAGAAAGACATCATCATCACCATCTGATATGCAGAACATGTGGTAAGATTCTTCCGTTTAAGGATGATCTGTTGGAAGATCTGGAAGATAAGATCGAAGATACCACGGGATTTCATGTGTTAGACCACGAATTAAAGTTCTATGGACAGTGCAGGGAGTGCCAAAAAAGAGGCAGAAAAAAGTAGTGCGGTAAACACGTGGAGGTGTAATTTTGAAAAGAGAAAACAATGGAAAAATGCGTATCATTCCACTCGGAGGTCTGGAAAAGATCGGAATGAACATCACAGCTTTTGAGTATGAAGACAGTATTATTGTTGTAGACTGCGGATTATCTTTCCCGGAGGAGGATATGCTTGGAATCGACCTGGTCATTCCGGATGTCACCTACCTGAAAGATAACATTCAGAAAGTAAAAGGATTTGTAATCACCCATGGACATGAGGACCATATCGGTGCACTTCCTTATGTATTAAGAGAACTGAATCTTCCTATCTATGCGACAAAGCTTACGATGGGAATCATTGAGAAAAAGCTGACGGAACACAATCTGCTCCGCAGTACAAGAAGAAAAGTTGTCAGACACGGACAGTCGATCAATCTGGGACAGTTCCGTATCGAATTTATTAAGACAAATCACAGTATCCAGGATGCGGCAGCACTGGCAATCTATTCACCGGCCGGTATTGTTGTGCATACAGGAGACTTTAAAGTAGATTATACACCGGTATATGGTGATGCGATCGATCTGCAGAGATTTGCAGAGATCGGCAAGAAAGGCGTACTGGCACTGATGTCAGACAGTACCAATGCTGAGAGACCAGGATTTACACAGTCAGAGCGTACGGTAGGTATCACATTTGATCATGTTTTTGCAGAACATAAAGATACCAGAATTATCATTGCAACATTTGCATCAAATGTAGACCGTGTACAGCAGATCATCAATACGGCATGTAAATATGACCGTAAGGTGGTCGTAGAGGGACGAAGCATGGTGAACATCATCCAGGTTGCACAGGAACTGGGATACTTAAATGTTCCGGATAAGACATTGATCGAGATCGACCAGCTTAAGAATTATCCGCCGGAGAAGACCGTTCTGATCACAACCGGAAGCCAGGGAGAATCTATGGCAGCTCTGTCGCGTATGGCAGCAGATGTGCATAAGAAAGTAACGATCATGCCTGGTGATACGATCATCTTCAGTTCGAATCCGATCCCTGGAAATGAAAAGTCTGTATCCAAGGTAATCAATGAACTGACAGCTAAGGGAGCGAATGTCATCTTCCAGGATGCACATGTATCCGGTCATGCATGTCAGGAAGAACTGAAACTGATCTATTCTCTGGTAAAACCGAAATATGCGATCCCGGTTCACGGAGAATACCGTCACCTCAAAGCAAATGCGGGAATTGCCAGAATGCTTGGCATTCCGAAAGATAATATTTTCATCCTGAAATCCGGTAATGTTCTGGAAGTCAGTGAGAAGGAAGCAAAAGTAGTAGACAATGTACACACAGGAGAGATTCTGGTAGACGGACTTGGTGTAGGAGATGTTGGAAATATTGTACTTCGTGACAGACAGCATCTGGCGGAAGACGGTATTATGATCGTTGTACTGACACTGGAAAAAGGAAGCAATCAGCTTCTTGCAGGTCCGGATATTGTATCGCGTGGATTCGTCTATGTAAGAGAGTCCGAAAGCCTGATGGAAGAGGCAAGAAAAGTCCTTACAGATGCAGTGGAGGATTGTCTGACACATCAGCGCAACGCAGACTGGAGTAAGATCAAGCTTGTGATCCGTGATACGATGAACGATTTCATTTGGAAACGTACCAAGAGAAGACCAATGATTCTTCCGATCATTATGGACGTATAAAAAAAGAAAAAAATGAGCCGCCACATAGTACGAAACCGGCGCCTTCCGACACAGTGTGTGTGGCTGGCTTTGTACAATGTACGGCTCGTTTCCTTGTAGAATCCTAAGAGAAACTGCAGGAAAGAACAGGTACAACAGTTAGAACAGAGGTAGAGATACTATGATCGTAGATGAACGTATGGTTACATACATCCGGTCGTTGGAACGTCCGGAGAATCCTGTGATAGAGGCAATCGAACAGGAAGCATTGGAAAGTTTCGTACCGATCATCCGCAAAGAAACCCAGAGCTTCTTAAAGGTAATGATGTTAATGAACCGCCCGGCCAGAGTGCTGGAGGTGGGCACAGCAGTCGGATTTTCGGCAATCTTAATGAGTGAATATCTTCCGGAAGGAAGCCGTATCACAACAATAGAAAACTATGAAAAAAGAATCCCGATTGCGCGAAACAACTTTAAGCGTGCGGGGAAAGAAGAACAGATCACGCTGATCGAAGGGGATGCCCTGGAAGTGATGAAGACCCTGGAAGGTCCATATGATTTTATCTTTATGGATGCGGCCAAGGGACAGTATATCCATTATATGCCGGAGGCAGTAAGACTGCTTGCGGATGGAGGTATCCTGATGTCAGACAACGTATTACAGGATGGGGATATCATAGAATCTAGATTTGCGGTAGAGAGGCGGAACCGTACCATCCACAGCCGTATGCGGGATTACCTCTATGAATTAAAGCACAGCAATGTGCTGGAGACATCGATCATCCCGTTGGGTGATGGTGTGGCACTCAGTATCAAGAAGAAAAAAGAGGAGAAGGAGAATCGATAAGATGAGAAACAGACATCCAGAATTACTGATTCCTGCAAGCAGTCTGGAAGTGTTGAAGACTGCGGTTATGTTTGGTGCAGATGCAGTATATATCGGAGGAGAGGCATTTGGACTTCGTGCAAAGGCAAAGAACTTCTCTATGGAAGACATGAAAGAAGGTGTGCAGTTTGCGCATGAGCATGGAGCAAGAGTTCATGTCACTGTAAATATTCTTGCACATAATGATGACCTGGAAGGTGCGGCAGAGTATTTAAAAGAACTAAAAGAGATCGGACCGGATGCGCTGATCATTGCAGATCCGGCAATTTTTATGCTTGCAAAAGAGATTTGTCCGGAGATAGAAAGACATGTCAGCACACAGGCAAATAACACGAACTATGGAACATTCAACTTTTGGTGGAACCTGGGGGCAAAGCGTGTGGTAACAGCCAGAGAACTTTCATTAAAAGAAATCAGGGAGATCCGTGCGCATATCCCGGCAGAGATGGAGATTGAAAGTTTTATCCATGGGGCAATGTGTATTTCTTATTCCGGAAGATGCCTGCTGAGCAATTTCTTTACGGGAAGAGATGCCAATCAGGGTGCCTGTACACATCCGTGCCGTTGGAAATATTCCGTGGTAGAAGAGACAAGACCGGGCGAATATATGCCGGTGTATGAGAATGAAAGAGGAACATACATTTTCAACTCCAAGGATCTGTGTATGATTGAACACATTCCGGAAATGATCGATGCGGGAATTGATAGTTTTAAGATCGAGGGACGTATGAAGACGGCTCTGTATGTGGCAACGGTTGCAAGAACTTACCGCAAGGCGATCGATGATTATCTGGAGGATCCGAAGAAATATGAGGCGAATATGCCTTGGTACAGGGATCAGATTTCGAATTGTACATACCGTCAGTTTACGACAGGATTTTATTTTGGAAAACCGGGTGACGAGAGCCAGATCTACGATAGTAACACGTATATCAAAGAGTACACTTATCTTGGGATTATCGGCGGGATTAAAGATGGCATGTACCGCATCGAACAGAGAAATAAGTTCTCCGTAGGTGAGACTGTCGAGATTATGAAACCGGACGGACAGAACGTAGAAGTAACGGTGGAAAAGATCATAGATGAGGATGGGCAGGAGCAGGAGAGTGCGCCGCATCCAAAGCAGGTGCTGTATGTGGCATTAAGCGGAGAAGCTTCCGTATATGATATTTTAAGACGCCAGGAAGGTGTAACGGAATAGGGCAGACAAGTAACAGAGAAAGCAGTGATTCAGTGCAAAAATGGAAAAGCACAGAATCACTGCTTTTTGCATAGAATATAATAAATCTGCCTAAGAGGTGCTTTGTCTTGAAGTCATTTCCCCAACCATTGACGGCAGCGGAAGAAAAGTACTATATGCAGAAATATACAGAGGGTGATCTGGAAGCAAAGCACATTCTAATAGAACGGAATCTGCGTCTGGTTGCACATATCGTGAAAAAGTACCAGCCGCCTCCGGAAGAGATGGAAGACCTTCTGTCGATCGGAACCATCGGGCTTATGAAGGCTGTTGTAACGTTTGATTCGGATAAGAGCGCAAGGCTTGCGTCGTATGCAGCAAGGTGCATCGAAAATGAAGTATTGATGTACTTGAGAGGTAAGAAAAAAAGTTCAAAAGAAGTATCTTTGTATGAACCGATCGGAACGGACCGGGAAGGCAATGAGATACAATTATTTGATGTGATTGAGATGAATGAAGAAGATGTCTACCGAAGACTGGAACGTAAGGAAGATGTGATCCGTCTGTATCAGCAGGTGGAATCGGTATTGTCTCAGAGAGAACGAATGGTACTGAAGCTGCGGTACGGCCTGTATAATGAAGAGGAATATACACAGCGGGAAATTGCAGCAATGCTCGGCATTTCCAGATCGTATGTATCAAGAATTGAGAAGAGTGCGATTGAAAAATTAAGAAACTTTTTCACTTCTTAGAAAAGTCTTTAAAAAATCTTTAGAATTCTATATCCGTTATTTTAAGAATCAAAGTCTATACTTAACACCATAAGAAAGAGGCATGCAAAATGGTATGTGAGAAAGGGTGGCAGTTATGAAAGTACTGGTGTTAAGTGGTAGATTTGGAATGGGACATGAGATGGCAGCCAATGCGATCTGCGAACAGTTTCGGAAAATAGATGAACAGGCAGAAATTGAAAAAAAAGATCTTCTGGAAGAGTTATATCCACATATCAGTAAATTCATTTTCGGTGGATTCCGCATGATGGTAGAGCACTGTTACGGGATTTATAATTTTATCTACAAAATGTCCGGAAGGATGAAGGTAGAAATGCGGCCAAGGGGAAAGGCACTCTATAAAAGGTTAAAGAAGATCATGGATGGAGAACAACCAGATGTGATCGTCTGTACACATCCGATGTGTGTAAAAGCAATTGCATCCTATAAAGAAAAGACAGGGCTTAAAACACCACTTGTGACCTGCATCACAGATATCAGTATGCATCCGGAGTGGACAGCATCACAGACAGACATCTATCTTGCTCCGACACAGGAGATCAAAAGGCATCTGATAAAGGAGGGGACCAGGGCGGAAGATATTCTTGTGACAGGAATTCCGGTTCGCCAGCAGTTTCTGGATGCAGATTGCCGTCAGAAACGGGAAAGAAACAGAACACGCAGGGTGCTCATTATGGGAGGCGGACTTGGGCTGATGCCGGATCTGAAAGAATTGCTTGAAAAATTACATAGCATGCAAGGCGTTGAGAGCGTAGTCATTACCGGAAAAAATCATAAGATGTATGAGGAATGGGTGAACCGCTATGAGGATGTGGAAGTACTTGGATACACGGAAAATATCAGCAGATATATGCGCGGAGCAGACCTTGTGATTACAAAAGCAGGTGGAATTACGTTGTTTGAAATTCTGCATAGTCAGGTTCCGCTATTTGTCATCCACCCGTTTCTGGAGCAGGAGATGAATAATGCAAGGTATGCGGCAGAAAAAGGATTTGCAAAAGTCATATGGGGCAGACGTGAAGACTATATTCCGGAACTGGAAAAGCTGTTAAGTGATGAAAAAATGATGGAAGAAATGACCGGAAATGTAAGGCGTGCCTGTAAAGAGATGATAGAAATATCACTGGATGAGGCAGTAGGGATCATGGAAGAAAGGATGACGGCATAATGAATATACCAAAGACTGCAAAACTGGGACTGGCCTGTGCCGCAGCACTGAGTTATAGTGTGATTCCGACGTATTTGCTGAAATACCGTTGGATTTTCAGAAGCAGACAAAGGGCATCCCGGGAAGAGAAGGTTTTGTACCTGACATTTGATGACGGTCCGGATACAGTATATACGAATATATTACTCGATTTTCTGGAGAAGGAACAGATTCCGGCAGCATTTTTCATGGTTGCAGGATCTGCTCGGAAGCATCCCGGGATCGTGGAACGGATGAGAAAGAGCGGATACCAGGTCGGAATACATTCGTTGAGCCACGAAAGTGCGATGCTTTCCGGACCGGGAAGAACCGGCCGGGATGTGAAAGAATCGAAAAAGATTATGGAGAAGATGGATATTGCAGTGAAATGGTACAGACCACCGTGGGGACATCTGAACCTGGCAAGTCTGTTCTGGATACGGAAGCTGCATCTGAATCTGGTATTCTGGGATGTGATGGCACAGGACTGGTCAGCGAAAGAGACCCCGGACAGTATCTGCAATAAGATATTAAGAAGAGTCTTTCCGGGTGCGGTTATCTGTCTGCATGACGGAAGAGGGGAGAATGGAGCACCGGGAAGAACGATAGAAGCATTGAAAAAAGCAATCCCATTGTTGAAAGCGCAGGGGTATGAATTCAGAAGGATAGAAGAAAAATATGGAACAGCAGGTGAGTCAGAGATCGATTAAAAAGTATATGGTTTTATTTCCGGTTTTAGCACTGGTGGTATGTTTCGTTATTTTGAAGGGTGCAGATATGGAATCTGTGTGGAATGCCATGAAAAGTGCGAAGCCGCAATGGCTGGCAGCAGGGCTTATACTGGCGGCGGTATTCAATATCGCGGAAGCGATCAATCTGAGGAGCGTATTGAATTCATTTGGATATCAGGTAAGTTTCAGACAGAGTATGAAATATGCTTATACCGGCTATTTTTTCAGTTCGATCACCCCATCTGCAACAGGCGGACAGCCGGTACAGTTATATGTGATGAATAAGGATAATATCCATGTGGCACATGGAACGATGGCTCTTCTGACAGAACTCACCAGTTTTCAGATTGCAGCATTTCTGATGGAAAATGTAGCAACGTTCTGGATACTGACGGGAAGGATACGTCTGAATAAGATGATGCTGGCATTGGCGGTTCTCGGGTATCTGATGAATCTGATTTTTATAGCAGCACTGGTGGTCATAATGTTATCCGAAGGTCTGAAAAAGAAGATTGTAAATGGAATACGTTTCCTGATCATGAAACTCCCGTTTGGGAATAAGAAGAGATTGGGCGCTAAGATGGACGAGATTGTTCGTGATTTTGAAGATTGTAAATTGTTTTTTAAAAGGGATCCGGTACTTGCGTTAAAAGTGACAACAGTCAGTCTGATCCAGATCATCTGTTGGTTCAGTGTTCCATGGGCAGTGTATCATGCAATGGGAGAGTCCGGCAGTTCTTATGGAAGTATGTTTCTGCATCAGATCATTTTGTATATGACTACAGCACTTCTTCCGTTCCCGGGAGCTGAGGGAATTAGTGAATTCTCATTCGTAAAGTTGTTTGCAGGTATCTTTACTTCTGTTCCGGTGGCAGCGGCAGTACTGGTGAATCGGGGAATCAGCTTTTATTTTTTGCTGATATTAAGTGGAATCTTTAGCATCGTGCTTGGACGCATGGATAGAAAATCAAAAAGTAAAATGAAAGTGAAATTAGAAAAATATTGACACGGCGGAAAGAATAGGCTATGATGATTGCACATTTAACGAAGATGAGTGATCAAGTACAGACTATTCTTTTTCGTTTTCTAAATCTGGACCGCCAGTGGCGGATTCTGTAGATGACCGGATCGGTCAAGTTATCAACTATATCAAAACAATTTTATATGAGTACCAGATAAATAAGGCAGAAAAGATGCTTATATAAGGACAGGTTCTGCATGGTCTGGTATGGAAAGGAGTGTGCAGATGGCATTTTGTACAGTTTTATCTGCTTCAGTTCAGGGACTGGGGGTAGAGATGATCCGTGTGGAAGCGGATGTAAGTAACGGACTTCCGATGTTCCATATGGTGGGATATCTGTCCTCGGAAGTGAAAGAGGCATCAGAACGGGTGAGAACAGCAATCCGCAATTCGGGGATGAAACTTCCGGCAAAGAAGATCATTGTCAATCTTGCGCCGGCAACTGTCCGGAAAAAAGGGGCATCGTTTGATCTGCCGATTGCTCTGGCGGTGCTGGCAGCTATGGGGTATATACCGGAAGAAGCAATGGAACGGGTGATCGTAACAGGGGAATTAAGTCTGGAGGGGAAAATAAGAGGTGTACCGGGAGTTCTGCCGATGGTGATAGAGGCGAAAGAACAAGGATGTAAAATCTTTATCCTACCCGGAGAGAATGAGACAGAAGGAAGACTCGTAAAAGGAATCGAGATTCTACCGGCAGATAATCTGGAGGAACTCTGTGCGTATCTGAACGGAGCTGCGCGTTCGGAAAAGTCTAAAAGGGAGAAAAAAGAAAATGAAAAAAACAGACAACATAGAGCCAGAGAAGATTTTGCGGATATCTGCGGACAGAAAGCGGTGAAACGTGCAGCAGAAATTGCAGTGGCAGGAGGGCACAATCTGTTAATGGCTGGATCACCGGGATCCGGAGCCTGTGTTAAAATAAGACTAAGTTAGCAGAGACCTTATAAATAAAGGGTTTGCGCTGATTTGGTCTTATTTTATTATACCATAAATGGTGCAAGATTTATAGCCTGGGAATAGATTTTGTGTGGAATAGGACCGGCGCAGACGTTTGATGATAGGAACTCTGGCCACTTAGTCCAACCCAACCACTACTTATCATTTCTTGCTGGCTTTCTTTGTCTGCAAAGGTCTATCGGACCGGCGGTATACTGTAAAAATATAATATTGAGGACTAAGTTGGTTAGTTTCTGCTGGCTGGCTTAGTCCTCTTTTGTTTTGGAGGATGAAACGATGATTAAAGCGATAATTATTGGTGCATTGTGTTTGTTTCTGCTTTTCCTGTATTGCCTTATTGTAGCAGCAAAAAGGGCTGATGAAGACATAGAGGAGATGTTTTACGCGGATGAAGCGCGTAATCAGAGGAAAGGCAGGTAACTATTATGGATGGAGGTATATACAGTACAGGAAATGCGATTGTGGATGAAAATGCGAAACTGAACATTTCCGGGAATGTGATTCCTCAAATGTGGTATCGCACGATAGTAAGGGAAAGTGGAAAGCCAAACCTTACAGCAATTATTATTTTGGCGGATATTGTGTATTGGTATAAGCCTACAGAGCTACGGGATGAAAGTTCCGGCCAGGTGGTTGCTGTGAAAAAGAAGTTTAAGGCGGACTTACTGCAAAGAAGCTATCAGCAGATCAGTGAACAGTTTGGAATATCAAAAAAGGAAGCTACCAATGCAATTATCTTTTTGGAGAAATTGGGTGTGGTAAAACGGGTATTCCGTACAGTGAATATCAATGGTCTGGTAGTTAATAACGTCCTGTATCTCGAATTGATTGTACAGAAACTTCGGCAGCTCACATATCCACAGGATAGCCATAACTCCCCTCTCTCTTTTGAAAGGGAGAGGGGAGACACTAAAAGGGAAGATATATCCCCGAGAGAAGGTACTGGGGGAGAGATCAGAACTTGTGAAATGGGTGCTGTCCCTTTGAAAAGTGAGAGGGTATCCCCTTTTGAAGAGACACCTGCCACTTTAGAAGATATGGAAGTCCCACTTTTGGAAAATAAGGCTCACTTTTTTGAAGGTGGAACAAATACAGAGATTACCCAAGAGACTACAACAGAGACTAGCCCTGAGATTACAACAGAGATTAACGTCAAAGATTATACCAATCCTATCATATCCTATCAGGCAGCGGAAAAGCTGTTCAAGCTACAGATTGATTATGATGCGATATGGATGGACAGGCCATATGACAGAAAACTGTTAAATGAGATCGTTGCGATTGCTGTTGACGTTCTTACTTCCAAGGCCAGGACAGTCCGGATTAACCGTGAGGATAAACCGACACCAGTGGTACAGGGAATCTATAAGAAGATTGAAAAATCTGCTGTGGAATTTGTCATGGACTCTATACAGAATTGTGGAAGTAAGGCTAATAATATACGGGCAGTAATTATGACATCCCTTTACAATGCAGTAATGACAACCACAAGTTATTTTACGAATTTATATGCTTATCATTCCGCAAATCCCCAAAGCATAAGGGGGTGACCGGGAGTTACAAAATTGAGGGAATTGCGGGTTGCACATGGATTTACCCAGTTAGAGCTTGCTGAGAAATTGGGAATAAGCCTGCGGACATATCAAAGAATTGAATATGGACAGCAAAAGCCTAATGTACATGTGGTAATCAGGCTGCAAAAATTATTTCAAAAAGACATAGATATATTGATTAAGGAGATTGGTGAATGAGGAAAGAATCATACCAAATAAAGCGTCCAGAACATTTAGTGATTGGCGATCCGTGGTATTTTGAAACGGTAGACTCACAAAAACTCAAGAGTCTGGTAATCGATGTGATTCCACAGAAAGAGTTTGCGGCGGCACTGACCATTGAGGAGACCGAGTACGATGAATGTATGACAAATATTATCTTTGCACTTGAAGAGGAACTGGGCACATATCTGAAAGGGTTTATGTATGCAGGGCAGAAAGAGCAAGTTAAAAAGCTTCCGGTTGATACGGCAGAATATCTCATACAGGTGGATGGCCGTGCTTCCAATATCCATACACATGAGGATGGATATTGGGGACAGCAATTGACATTGTATAGTGAAGAGAAAGGTCAGAAACATCCGGATGCCTATATAATAACCATAAGCACACCGGACGATATGAGTTTTGAAGAGGTTAAAGGGACAATGGGAACCCTCTTTGAAAGTATGAAATTGATTCCCCAAAAAGAGAAAACAGAAGAGAAAAGTATGAGTGAACCAAAACGCTAAAATTATAGTATGAAAGAATCCAGGAGGTAGGATATGTTAGATAACATTGAAATTATTGGAATTGACCACGGAAACAGAAACATGAAAACTGCAAGTACAGTATTTTCAGCAGCAGTACAGCCAATCCAGACGAAACCGGACAGTCTGGAGAATATTCTGGAATACCAGAACCGGTTCTACTATGTGGGAGGACAGGTCCCGGTAATAGAGCGAGTGGACAAAACGGTAAATGAGGATTATTACCTGCTTACCCTTGCTGCGCTGGCAAAAGAACTGAAGCACAGGAAAATGGCCAGTGCAAAAGTGAGGATTGGCGCAGCACTTCCGCCCCGGAGATTCCAGCAGCAGAAAGAGGGATTCAAAAAGTACCTGTTTAAGACAAAAGAACTTCATTTCCGGTTTGAAGGAATCCATTACCATGTAACCCTTGAAAATATATATGTGTTTATGCAGGGGCATGTTGTTATCCATACGCTTCTGGATGAAGCTTCGGGATTCTGCCTGCTGGTTGATATTGGGGGCGGTACGGTAGACCTGGTAGGGTTTGTGGACGGTATGCCGGATGGGAACTATGCAATATCGGATAAAGCCACATTATATTGTATTAACAGGGTAAATGAGGAAATGGTAGCACGGCTTGGCACCAGTGTTCCCCAGTATTTCATAGAGTCGTTTATGAGAAATGGGGATTATGACTGCCCGGATAAGTACAGGGCGGAGATCACAAGGTGCCTGAAAGAGTATTCTTCTGATATTTACGATATTATCCGGGCCAATCATTACAACCTCGATCTTACGAATATGGTCTTCATGGGCGGTGGGGCTTCCATTATCCAGAACTTCGGGGACAAAAAAAACCGGAAGGTACAGTTTGTGACAGATGTATGTGCGAACGCTAAAGGATGCGAGGCTGCGGTAAGAAGCATTTTAAGGGCAAAGCAGATGCGGAAAGAGAAAAGTGCATGACAGGGAGTAAAAAGATATGGACAATGAAAGAAAATATACGACTTCCCTGCGGTTGTACAAAGAGCGTCCGGTCCATGCACAGGCATACCGGTGCCTGAAAAACTACAACAGAGATATTTTTAAGACGAAAGATGATTTTATTGCAGAAGCGATCATACATTTTAGCAGATATCTGAAACAGGAAGAGGAAGAAAAACAGACAGAGGAATTAAACCGGTATCTGGAACGCCAGAACGGGCCTCTGCTGGAATTGATAACAAAAGCGGTATCCCAAGTGCAGAGAGAGCAGATGTCTGAGATAATAAAAGACGCGGTAAGGGAAGCGGTACAGGGGATGCCTGCCGCTCCCATAACCGGGGATATTCCAACGAAAGAAACAGAAGAGGCTGATTATTCAGAAAAGGATATACAGTTCGCCCAGTTTTATGATTTAGAGGACGATTAAGGAGGAAGCGGATATGGCAGTTTTACAGAGAATTTTATCTTTTATTTGGGGCATTTTACTGGCAGTTGGAAAACTGCTGTGTTTGACGGCAAGGTTAGTAATGAGTTTGTTCCTGCTGGTATTACAGTTGGTTTTGGTAATCTTCCATGCGGGGAGCAGCACATAAGGAAAGGAATTTATTGTAAATGCATTGGATCAGGGACAGACCGTATCCAATGCCATGCATGAAAACTACATATGGAATCCATGATCGGAGTTTTTATGTATGGCTGCGGTTATGGGAACATGAAGCAGGCTTGTGTAAAGTCTGCTTTTTTTGCGTAAAAAATAAGAAAAGGAGCAAAAACAGAATGAGAAATAAGAAGAAACGGATTTTAGCAGGTGCTTTGGCATTCTTAATCGGATGCTCCACATTGTTCAATTCTTCATTGGCTACGTTTGCCGCAGAGGAGCCGGAAACACAGGCAGTGGAAACAGAGAGTGAGACTTCCCTTGAAACGGAACTGTCTGATGATGAAATCGTGACCGCTGAGGATATTACCATCCAGGCGGGAGAAAAATTTGATATTGAGAGCGATTTTACCGGGCTTACCATTTCTCCGGAAAAGGTAAAAGTAACCTTTAAAGAGGCTTCCGGTACAGAAAAACAGGCGTTTGACTATAATAAGGCGGATACCTACACAGCCGTATATTATGTCGAACCATATAGCGGAAGACAGGCTTATGAAGTCACACGGAAAATTGTCGTAACGGACAAGGAGCCGGAGACGAATGGACATTCCAATCAGGAGCAGAAGCAGGAAAGCGAAGAATCCGATGATGACGGGGAGGGGGATTCGCAGGAAGAAAGTGAAACCGCCCTGTCCGATCTGACACCGGAGCAGGTGCTTGAAAAAGGGGAAGCCCTCGTAAAAAAAATCATGGCTTATGAAGACCTGAATGTTACATTGACAGGGGCTGATCTGGAACTTTTCCGTATGTACCAGTCCCTGTTATCTGCCGGTGCAGGCCGGCCGGGTATGTTCCGGGCGGCAAGAGCAGCCGCATCAAAGCTGGTAGTAAGAAACGCAAAGAACCAGACAGGAAAATGGGATATTCCCCTTCTGGATTATATTTATTCCAGCAAAACCGGAAACCAGGTACACAATTATGTGAAATATATTGATGATGATGAGGCGAACGGCTGGAGACTTGCTTACTGCCTGCAGATCAGTTCGCATTTCATTGATGAGACACAGTATATTGGAAAAGAATGGGAAGCAAACGGTATGTATTCCGAGATCGCTTATGCGATTGCAAACGGAAGCAAAGTATATGGCGATTGCTGCAATTCTGCATATTCTACAGGAAACTGGATTAAGGACTATTATGTGACTCAGACCGTTATTTACTGTATTTTATCTGATTACGGTTATGACGGCCATCCGATCAGTTCTTTGAGCGCAGTAAGCGGCTATCAGGACGTTTATGACTGTGTTCAGAAAATGTATAAGGATGTAAAAAAGAATGGAGCCGGAAATCAGGATGGATATGGAGATACCCCATCCTTTGAAATTGTTGCCCCGTCTTCTACAGCAATGACATTAAGCAGCGACGGCAAGTATTACCAGACCGGATGGTATAAAGTACAGGTGGAGGGAGAACTGAGTTCTAAATCCATTAATCTGGAAGGCGCGCCGGATGGGGCGGAGATTGTATATAAAGATTCTTCCAACCTGAAAAGCAGCTTCTATGTCCGTATTCCGGTAGAAAAGGCACATAGTATCGGAAAAGAACAGGTTACATTCAAGGTAAAGGCAACAGCTAAATTTGCAAGGCCGTTTATTTATATGTATGAAGCCCTGATTGCGGATGCACAGAATGTCACATTCCTGGAAAAGAAGACAACAAATGGGCCGAAAGACAGTGAAGCAAGCGTAACCTTGAAACTGGATAAATCCAAAGTGCAGGTCATTAAAAAAGACGATGCTACGAAGGTAAACCTTGCGGGAGCCGTTTTTGGTATTTATTCCGATAAAGCGTGTACGGACCTGATTACTCAAATGCCTGCAACTGATGCAAATGGTGCGTCCGAAGTAGAATTTGTGAAAACACAGGATACGGTATATCTGAAAGAAATTTCTGTGCCGCAGGGTTATAAACTGAATACCGCGTCTTTCAATGTGGCGTTGGTTCCGGGAAAAACAACGTCCGTAGCGGTTACTAACCAGGAGCAGAAAGGAAAGATCACTGTCCGCAAAAATGGCGAAGTCCTTACCGGCGTGACAGGAGAGGCAGGGAACCTGAGTTTTGTCTATGAAAATTCCGTTTATGCAGGGGCAAAATATACGGTATATGCGGCAGAAGATATTTACAGCCAGGACAAGACAACAAAGGTCCATAATGCAGGGGATGTGGTTGCACAGTTGGAAACCGGTGCGGATGGAAGCACCACAACGGCGGAACTGTATCTCGGAAAATATAAAGTTGTAGAAGAGGAAGCACCAAAGAATCTGGTAATCGGGAAAAGAGAGGAAGAGCGTACACAGACCGTAACACTGGCTTATGCAGGACAGACGGTAGAGCTGGCAACAGGAGAAGTTTCATATACCAACGACAGGCCGGATGTTACCGTAAAAGTTGTGAAAAAATCTGCGAACGATGATGCAGCTTTGGAAGGTGCTGTATTTGGCCTGTATGCGGAAAGCGATATTACAGCCCATAATGGAAATGTTATCGTAGGAAAAGGAACGCTGATCGAGCAGGCCAGTTCGGATGCGGATGGCAATGCAGTATTCCATTCCGATATCCCGTTAGGATTCAAATATAGTGTGAAAGAGAGCCAGGCTCCGGATAAATATTATAAATCGGATGCTGTTTACACTTTCACATATGAATATAAGAATGACAGCACATATACTTATACCTTCGAGCATGAATTTAAGAATGAGGAAGTACGTGGAGAAATCCGTGTGAAGAAGATCGACAACGACTCTCTGGATTTTATTGCACAGGGAGATGCCAAAATGGTAGGAGCCAGATATGGGCTGTATGCTGCAGAGGATATCCAGCACCCGAACAAGAAGAGCGGAACTGTCCATAAAACCGGAGAGCTGGTTGCACAGGGACAGATTTCAAGCGAGGGTACTTTGGATTTTACCAACCTTTATCTTGGAAACTACATTGTCAAAGAAATTGAGCCGGCGGAAGGCTATCTTCTGGATGAAACGGAATACCCGGTTTCTGTTGCCTATGAAGGGCAGGAAGTAAAAATTGTCCATAGGGACATAACCGTAAGGGAAACAGTGAAGAAACAGGCGTTCCAGTTAATCAAAATTTCTGAGGATGGGGAGCAGACGGAAACGGACCTTGTAGAAGGGGCTGGATTTAAGGTATTTCTGATCAGCAGCCTTTCCGGTGTAAAAGAGGGGACGCTGAAACCTGCAAATGGAAGCACATTTACATCCAATGATTTTATCGGATACGATTATAGTAAGGAAGAAACGGCTTCCTACTATGTAAACGGAGAAAAAGTAAATGTACCGGAACTGTTCACAGACAATACCGGATACCTGAAGAGCCCGGAAATCCCTTATGGGGACTATGTAGTATTTGAATCTACAGTACCGGAAAATCTGAAGAATGTAAATCCGTTTATCGTCCACATTACGGAGGACAGCCGTGAACCGCAGGTATGGCGTGTGTTTGATGACCGTCCGTTACAGTTCTATTTTAAGATCGTGAAGAAAGATGCACAGACACAGGAAACCGTCCTGAATAACAGTGCTTCCTATAAGATTTACGATGTGGCAGCGGAAAAATATGTGGAAATGATCGTTCGGTATCCAAATAAAGAAACGGTTTCCGTCTTCCAGACAAATGAAGAGGGATATCTGGTTACACCTGAGCAGTTGAAATGCGGCACATACCGCATTGAAGAGGTACAGGCGCCGGATTCTTATGTGGTTGTGGGAAAAGAAAATTCTCTGGTTTCAGATGGTGTAAATGTACCGCTCAATGAAGTGGCAACAGGAGGTAAATACCAGGAAGCCGGAAAAGCTGCAATCACAATTACGGTAGATTCCAATACGGTTCACCAGGTAGAGGAAGAAACCGGAAAATTCATTGTAGTCATTGAACAGTACAATGATGAAGCTGTTGGAAGCCTTGTTATCAATAAACAGGCTGAGAAACTGAAAGATGCCGAAAAGGTAGAAAACAAGATCGTTAATAAAATGAAAAATGGCGTGGCAGCACTTGTAAATACGGTTTCGGGACTTTTTACTGGTGAAGATGCTATGGAAAAAACATCCGGATATGAATTTTCTTATGAAATGGGAAGTGTTGAAGGGGCGGAATTTGCCGTATATGCAAAGGAAACCATCTATACACCAGACGGACAGGTGGATGCAGAAGGAAACAGGATTGTGAAATACAATAAGAATGACCTGGTAGCGGCACTTGTTACGGATGCAGAGGGCAAAGCGGTTGTGAATAACCTTCCGATTGGGAAGTATGTTATTGAAGAGAAAAATGCAGGCGTGAACAATGTCCTTGATACTGTGGCAAGAGAATTTGAGATTAAATACAACGGACAGGAAATTGCGGTTGATTATGTCACAATGGACTGGGAAAATGCAAGGCAGCATATCACGATTGAGGTACTGAAAAAGGATGCGGTTACGGAAAAAGCTCTGGATGGTGTGGTTTTTGGACTCTATGCAGAGGAAGACATCAAAAATGCAGCCGGTAAAGTGGTAGTAGAGAAAGACGCGCTGATTGAAACAGGAACAACGGACAGTGAAGGAAAATTGAAATTCCAGGCAGATTTGCCCCATGGCAAATTCTATGTGAAAGAGCTGGAGAAAAAACCGGGATACCTGGACAATGAAGAAATTTACCATTTTGATGCAGGCTATACGGATTCATCAAAGGAAGTAATTGAACTTTCTTGTGAAATCCTGAACCAGCCTACTATCACAGAGTTTACAAAAACAGACCTTACCGGAGGACAGGAGATTGAGGGAGCAAAACTTCAAATCCTGAAGGATGGGGAAGTGATTGAAGAATGGGTATCAGAGAAAGAACCTCATACCGTATACGCATTGGAACCAGGAGAGTACATTCTGCATGAAGAACAGGCTCCAACGGATAAAGGCTATGTCCGTGCGGAGGATGTTGTTTTTGTTGTGGAAGAAACCGGGGAAGTGCAGAAAGTAGAAATGCAGGACGACCATACAAAAGTATCCATTTCCAAAACCGATATTACGGACGGAAAAGAGGTTGAGGGAGCGAAACTTCAGATCATTGACAAAGAGGGAAATGTGGTCGAAGAATGGATTTCCGGGGAAGAACATCTGATTGAATATATCCCGGTAGGGGAATACACCCTTCACGAAGAACAGGCCCCAACAGATAAGGGCTATGTCCGTGCAGAAGATGTTACCTTTGTGGTAGAAGAGACCGGAGAAATCCAGAAGGTGGAAATGCAGGATGACCATACGAAAGTATCCATTTCTAAGACCGATATTACGGACGGAAAAGAGGTTGAGGGAGCGAAGCTCCAGATCATTGACAAAGAGGGAAATGTGATTGAGGAATGGGTTTCCGGGGAAGAACATCTGATTGAGTACATTCCGGTAGGGGAATACACTCTTCACGAAGAGCAGGCCCCGACAGATAAGGGATATGTCCGCGCAGAGGATGTAACCTTTGTCGTGGAAGAAACCGGAGAAATCCAGAAGGTGGAAATGCAGGACGACCATACGAAGGTATCTGTTTCTAAGACTGATATTACAGATGGGGAAGAAATCCAGGGCGCGAAATTGCAGATCATCGACAAGGATGGAAAAGTGGTCGAAGAATGGATTACAGGAGAAGAACATTTGATTGAATATATCCCGGTAGGGGAATACACCCTTCACGAAGAAGCAGCCATTGATGGTTATGTAGTAGCCAGCGATGTGGAATTTACTGTTCTTGAGACCGGGGAAATTCAGAAAGTGGAAATGAAAGATGAACGCGCAATGGGTGTTCTGAAAATCCAGAAGACGGATGCTGAAACGAAGAATCCATTGGAAGGTGTTGAATTTACCCTGTTTGAAAAAGAATCCGGAAAAGAGGTTGCAAAACTTGTGATGGATAAAGACGGAAAAGCAGAATCCGAAAAACTTCCGATTGGTGTGTATGAGAATGGCAAGATGAAAGAGAAAATGGTTTATGTCCTGAAAGAGACAAAAGTTCTGGAAGGGTATGAGAAACCAGAGGAAGAATGGGAAGTTGTCTTTGAGTATAAAGATGATAAGACACCGGTAATCGAAGTTCTGAAAGAAATCCAGAATAAAAAACCGGCAGCTCCCGGAACACCTGCCGATGCGCCAAAAACAGGGGATGACACAAACTGGATGCTGCCGCTTTTGGGAGTCCTTGCAGGCGGTATCTGCGTAGTCTATGCGGTTTCCCGTAAGAGAAAACTGAAAAAGAATACTGCAAAGAAAGCGTAAAGAAACAAATAAGAAAGAGTTGGGGAGGGGCTGCTTTTGGCGGTCCCTTTTTGACTAAGGGAAATATCAAAAGGCAGCTTTAGGGCTGCCTTTTTCAAGAGAGAGGGCAGCCTGTAATAAAGCGGAGTGGTGTAAAAGAACATATCTGGATGCTTTGCCAGAAGAACACAGGGCGGTACTGTGCTCCGCAATTCAGGAAAAGGTGGTGGTTGTCTTAATGGTTACATTGTATTGATGAAACGGAAGCTATGAAAAGATATGCGAAAAGGAGGGCAAACAGGATGTTTAAGGATGGCAATGCAAGAGAGAGGTAGGGCATGAACCGGGAGAAACATATTATTTGGAGCGACCTAAATCTGGATTTTGATGATTGGAAAGAAGATCTGGCGGCAGATTTTCCGGAAAAATCGGAAGAAGAGCTGGTTGGTCTTATGTATGAAATTAACGGGGAATATCTGGAAGATGAGAGATTGAACCTGGATATCCAGTTACCGACTCCAATTCTGGTATGTGCAGATTTAGGAAGATGGGATGGCAGGGCAACCGGTTATAAAATGATCGAGAGTGGGAATATTCGGGATTGCCTGCAAAGTACCTGCGATTATAATGAATGGTTTATTGACAAAATGGGCGATTTACGCTGTACGGCAGTCCACCATGACGGAGTAAACCACTACCTGTATCGGGCAATCAAAGAAAATGTAAAAGATTCACAGGTGGAGAAACTGCAAAATAAATTATATGATGGCACATTTACACGTGCGGACATTACCAGAATAACACGGAGGCTTGGGGATGAGATTGCCATGGTATATGGTTTCAGCATACCGCGCATGAACCAGCGGGCCATGAGCAGGTAATCAGAAACGGCCTGTTCTGCACAGGGGATTTTGGGAAACCCTTAAAAACGGTAGGAGGGTATATGGACTTAGTAAACCGGATTACGGTAAAAAAAGACGGGGTATATTTATCGTCACGGGATAGCGAAGAAAAACAGCAATATCGTTCCCATATCAGCGAAAGCCTTACGAAAGTATTTATGGAAGGCGGGCAGCGGGCATTAGACCAGAAGATTTTTGAAATGCTGGATTGTATGGAGATTGAGACAAGGGGAAACCATGCAAGCGTCCGCAGGTATGAAGATACATTCAGCAGCCCGGAGGGACAGGATATTTTGGATGATTGCAGGGTTAAGCGGGAGGCATGTTTTGACCAATTAAGTGAAGAAACGAAGAGACAGCGCAACTTAGGACGTGTAACACCGGAATTGGAAAAATATTATGCAGAACTTGATAAATTCCACCAGATTATGTACCGGCAGTTTTCTGAAATATGCCCGGCTGTCAAGCAAAAAGAGAGAGGGGAAAAACTAAGGGGAACATAGCGGGAAGAAAGGAATAGCTGTTTATGGGATTTGAATTAATCAACCGTATTACGGTAAAAAAAGATGGTGTTTATCTGTCAACACACAGCAGCAATGATTCATCACCGTATTATTCACACCGGATAGGCTTTCTGTCGGATGCTTATGCAGAAGGCGGCCAAAAAGAGTTGGATAAGAAAATTTTTGAGCTGCTTAATACCAATGCACAGTTAAGGGGAAAGCATGAGAGTATTCTGCGCTATCAGGAAGTTTGGGATGGGAGCGAAGGCTTGGAAATCCGAAATGACTGCCGCGATAAGATCGAGGAAAGATATTTGGAACTGGACAGCGAAGAACGGAGGAAGCTTTATCTTGATAACAGCAGCCAGGGTATCCAGGCTTTTTTGAAATACAAACAGGAAATGCAGGAGGTCATGTTCCGTCAGTTGGCAGAATTGTGTCCGCCAGCCAGGGAAAAGAAAATGGACAGGATGCAGAAAAGAAAATAATAAAACAAGAAAGGGGCTGCGGATACAGCCTCTTTTTCAAAGGCAGGTGAGAAAATGGATACCGAGAAAAAAGAAATACGCTTCATAGACAGCATGTACCGGGAGCTGTTCCAGATTCAGGACGGTGATTCCATAGAAATCTCCTATCCAAATGGAGATAAGGTGGAGCGTAAATGTACCTTTTTGGATGAATACCATACCAGGGTTGGGATGATGGTATTCCATATTTGTGAATTTGCAGAGCGCATGGAAGGAATCGGGGCTACCTACAAACCGGTAAAGGAACATGTTTTAAAAAGCCCGGAACAGGCTCAGCCTGATAGAGACCGGGCTGTACCGGACGGACCACATGGGAGGGGACGGTAGGATATAAGTACGGAACATGGAAAAATGGCCACGTCAGGGACAAACCGCATGGAGACAGCAGTAGTGAGGAGGCGGTTATTTGAGTATTGAGCAGATTACTACAGAAGACCTTCGCAAGATGAAGGGAAAAGACGGACTGATCCTGCAGGGATGCGGCGGCGATCTACGGGAATGGCAGAGAGGGATCAATAAAATGCTGACAGAAGCGGGGATTCTGCTTGAGGGGACAAACTTTGACCATATTTTTACGTTTGAGCATGATGGAGTGACCTGTCTGCTCTTTCCTTTTGAAGAGGAAGTGAAACTGTCTATAGGGCGTTTGGCGGTATGGAGGATTCAGACCCATGATACCTTTTACGGGAAATGGCTGTCTGATTTTGTACCAAACTACCTGGGCGGTTTTATAAGGGAACAGGCACCGGAAAAACCGGACTGTGCCCTGATCGGCCGGAATGGGAATATTTTTAACTTGCTGGGGATTGCTTCCCGTACCCTGCGTGAACATGGACAGGGAGATCTGGCAGAAGAAATGAAGAAACGGATTCTTGGCTCCGGCAGTTATGAAGAAGCGCTGAATATCATGGGCGAGTATGTCAATATAACAGATTCCCGGACAGAGAAAGACCATTCGCAGCCCTCTCACCGGAGCAGGAGGTAACATATGGGACCATTGTGCAGGGAATGAGTAGAAAATAGATGAAACACGATAGGAGGCCACTGTAGTGAAGACAGAAGAAAGGGAAGTTGCAGATTTAAGAACTTACGAACAGATCAGGAAGGAAACGGAAATCCCAAAAGATGCGGAAAAAATGGTGCGGCAGCTTTTGTACGTTGACTTGTTTCCATATGATACGGTCAAAGAAATCCTGAAAGCCAGTGAAAATGTCTCCGATGTTTCTGTGCTTGCAAGTGCAGTAACCAGAGGGAAATCCGTTAAATTTATGAAAGGTTATTTGGTGCATGGGGAACCGCACCTCTCACTGAGCTATCTTGATGCCCTGGATAACAGGGTGCCTAAGACGATCGTTGACAAAATGAGGGAGTGCGGGTTTACAGCGGCGGAAGTCTTGCGTATTTCTGAAGCATACCGGAGCGGCATAAAAAGAAATGAGCTGATGCTGTGTATCCAAAAGGGCATGGATGCAGACCAGATCGGGGTTATCATCAGGCACCTAAAACAAAAAGGGGGATATGAAAAGGCAAGAGTGATTGCCAGGCCGGAACTGGACAGCTACCAGATGAGTACGATGGAACGGCTATTTATGCGTGGGCTTACGCCACGGGAGGCAGAGACATTTATCGACCCCACATTAAATTGTAGGGAGCTGCTGCGCCGTGGGATGAAAATTTTGGAACAGAAGAGAGCGGGTGACGGAACTGAAAGTGGGGATTATTGATGCGGACCTGTTGTACCGCTCCCGGCACCGTTTTCCCAATCTGGCCTGTATGAAGATCTCCGGTTTCCATAAGGAAAGGGGAGATGAGACAGAGCTTGTGACAGATTATGGGAAGACAGGGGGATATGACAAAATATACTTATCGAAAGTGTTTACGGACACGTATGTGCCGGGGGAAATACTGGAAATGGAAAATCTGACATATGGGGGTACCGGCTTTTATTATGATAACGCTCCTCCGCTGCCGGAAGAAATAGAACACCATATGCCTGATTACGGATTGTACCGGGAATATGTGGAGAAGAATATGCAGCCGGGAAAAAGCAGGGCCTATAAATTCTATACGGATTACTCCATTGGTTTTTTATCAAGGGGATGCTTTCGGAGATGCGCGTTTTGCGTGAACCGGAACAGCCTGAAATCCGAAGCGGCCAGCCCCTTAGAAGAATTTATGGATAGGGACAGAAAGAAACTTTGTTTTCTTGATGATAATTTTCTGGCCTGCCGTGACTGGGAGCCGATCTTAGATAAGGTCCTGGAATCCGGGAAACGTTTTCAGTTCCGGCAGGGGCTTGATCTGAGGATTATGCAGAAGCGGCAGATGGAAAAACTGTTTTCAGGGAAATTAGATGGCAACGTCATTTTTGCATTTGATGATATCCGGGACAGGGACATCATAGTAAGGAAACTGGAACTGCTTTATGAAACCGTACCCACTTACCATAAGGAATTAAAGCTGTATGTGCTGTGCGGTTTTGACAGAAGCGGCCAGTGGAAACCGGATTTTTGGGTGCAGGATATCCGCGATACTTTGGAACGTGTGCGGATACTCATGCGGTATGGCTGCCTTGCCTATATCATGCACTACGAAAAATGCTGGAAATCCCCTTACAAGGGAATGTATATCACGATCAGCCGGTGGTGTAACCAGCCGGCACAATATGCAAAGAAGAGCCTGCGGCAATTCTGCATGGAGCAGGGGGAGCAATATGCAAGCAACCGTTATCTGACAGAGTTTGAAAAAGCATATCCTGAATTATCTGAGTATTTTGATATGAAGTATGGGGAGGAACTGGGGCGTTTTTAGCCAGTACATCACAATAACAAGAGAGAAAAGAACGGACAGGATATTTTAGGAGAGGAGGTTCCTATGGGCAGATTCACGGATGAAGAACTGAGGATTGCAAAATCAGTAGACCTCGTAGATCTGGCAGGCAATGTGGGTATTCCCCTGAAACGTGTGGGAAATTATTTCAGCATAGACGGTATGGATTCCACAATGATTTTTGACAGGGCAACATGGTGCCGGTTCAGCCGGGGAGTAGGAGGCAGTACGATTGATTTCCTGATGTATTTCAAAGATATGGAATATAAGGAGGCGGTTTCTTATCTTTTGGATTATGCAGGATACGTCAAACTGGATGCCCCAATCCCTCCATCTGTGGAAAAGGGAAAATGGAAGGCACCGGAGAATAAGCCAAAAGAGAAAGAAAAAGTACCTTTCATCCTGCCGGAAAGGTCAAAGAACTGCAAGGGCCTGTATGCCTACCTGATGAAGCGCAGGAGACTATCACAGGGTATTGTCAGCTATTGGTTAAAGAAAGATTTGATGTATGAAAGCAATCCCTACCATAATATCGTATTCCTTGGGAAAGATGCGAAAGGCGAAGTCAAATTTGCAAGCCAGAGGGGAATCCGGGATATGTATGGGAAACCATTCAAAGGGGACGTTCCGGGAAATGACAAACGGTATGGGGTAAACATTATAAATCCGGAAAGTGAAGAAATTAATGTATTTGAAGCGGCGATTGATGCCATGTCGGATATGGATTTCAGGCAGGACTATGAAACCAGTATCCTTGCACTTGGAATGGTATCAGATGGGCCGCTTCAAACAATTTTAGAGGAACATAAGCATATCAAGTGCATGAACCTATGTCTGGATAATGACGTGCCGGGAAGATTGGCGGCAAAAAAGCTGGCAAGGAAATATGTACTGGATGGATATGAAGTGTTTTTGCGTCTGCCGCCTTTGGGAAAGGATTACAATTTCTTCCTGCAATGTGAACGGGAAAACCGTGAGCTTTATAAGCGGTTGGACCATTCAGGCAGGAAACGTATAAGCACTCTGAGGGAGCCTGAACGTGCGGAGAGGACAAAAAGCAATACGTTTCCGCTAGAAGGCCGGGATTCCGGGGAAATACCGGCATTTACAGACAGGAGGTATGCGGCATCAAAAAGGGCTGCATCAGCAAGATAAATATGGAGGACCGAGCCAATGGAAAATATATCTTTACAACAATATTACAGACAGCAGATGGAAGAAAAGCAGAGGGAGGACGAATATTCCTGCCTGTTGGAAGATACGGCCAGAAATGTCCGGCAGTTAAAATTGCAGGGAAAGAGCAGGCTTGCTTATTTGAAAAGCGTTTACCGGGAGAACAGGCGGAGTATCTGTCGGTATGCAGCGGAGCAGAACTTCCTTTCGGCGGTCCTCTCGGATGTAAGGAAAAAATGAAGGCATGAAAGAAGAGAAAAAAATGACGCAGGCGGGGCTGGAGATCAGGCCGGTCACGCTGCGTCAGGCAAAAGAGTTCGTAGCACAGAATCACCGCCATCATTTACCGCCACAGGGACATAAATTCTCAATCGGCCTGTATGCAGGGGACCGGATGGTTGGCTGTGCGATATGCGGCAGGCCGGTAAGCAGATATTTGGACAATAACGAAACCTGCGAGATTACCCGGCTGTGTACAGATGGGACGGAAAATGCCTGTTCCATGCTTTATGGCGCCTGCTGTCGTATTGCAAGGGAGATGGGGTATAAAAGGATGATTACCTATACTCTGGCCAGTGAAAATGGTGCGAGCCTGAGGGCGGGCGGTTTCCAATGTGAAGGTATTGCCGGCGGGGAAATGTGGACAGGGACCAGGAAAAAGGACAATGGCGTTCCAAAAGAGAAAAAATATCGTTGGTCCCGGATTTTAAGAAAATAGGAGGGGTATATGGATTTTAACCAGTTTAGAAAAGAGTTGGAAGAAAAAATGATAGAGAAAACAAAAGATATGCCCGGGTCAATACAATTTCAAATGGTGCAGAAAAATGGCGGGCCAAAGCATGGGATTATATTTACGCCGGAGGGCAGCTCCGTAGGAATGACCATGTATGCAGAAGATGGTTTTAAGCATTATCAGGAAGGGAATTCCATTGATAAAATTGCAGAAGATATGGCGGCATCTATGGCAGCCCATTCAAATGATTTATCAGAGTGGAGCAATGTAGAGGAATTATTTGTCCCGGAGAATATTTTCCCGGTATTAGTGCCGGCAAAAGGGAATGAGGGGCTGCTGGAAGAAATCCCGCATATCCCGTTTGAAAACCTGCAGGTTATATTTAAGTTTGACCTTCAAAGTTTTGTGGGGGGGGGTACAGCGAATGTAACAAATCATTACATGAAAAAGCAGGGTTGGGATGAGCAGAAATTAATGGAAATTGCAATGACTAACCCTATTTATAGGAACCAGATTAAAATTACGCCGATGGAACATCTCTTATTCGGCCCGCCGGATGGGGCAGCCATGGATGACCTGAGCAATATAAGAGAATATGAGGCCCCGATGGTCATTGTTTCAAATGCTGCCAGGTCTTACGGGGCTTCCGCTATCCTGGACCAGGAGGCCATGGGGAGGATATCCGATGCCTTCCAGGAAGATTTCTATATCATTCCGTCCAGCGTCCATGAATGCATTGCTGTACCAAAGAGCGAGCAGCCTTTGGAGGCATTGCAGGCTATGGTACAGGAAGTGAACCGGATGGCAGTAGCGTCGGAAGCTTGGCTGTCTGATGATGTGTACCAGTTTGACAGTTCTGCCAGAAAGATCACAATGGCGGGCATAGAACGTGACCGGGATGAAAGGCAGGCACAGAGACAGGATGGGCCTAAACGATAATGGCCCTGCGGCAAAAAAGGATTTCCGGCATCTGTGACATCGTGCAGCGGTTATGGGAAAGGAGCAGGAAAGAGTATGGAATGGACAGGATGGCTGACAGATTATTACCATAGGCATACAGAAGAATATTTTAGGAACGCCCTGAAAGAGAATGGACTGCCGGGGGATATGATTACTGAAAAAACAATAATAGGAGAGATGGAATATACCCAGTACCGGTATGTATGTGGAGAAGAAGGGATTTTGACAGGGGGAATCTGTTTTGAGGACCTGAAGAAACTCTGTGAGTCCACGGAGGAGGATGTGGAGCCGGAAGAACTTGTCAATGTATTATGCGGGGCATGGGTGGATGAGTACCATTTTATGGAAGAGAACAGGGAAAGGCTGTTCCAAAAGGATATTGCCAAATACCTGTTTCCTGTACTGATGAACACGAAGCTAAATGAAAATCTGCTTCACGAGATGCCGCATGTGAAGAAAGGGGAATATTCAGTAGCGCTTCGTTTAGGGATTCCAGTAGAGGGAGAGAAAGGAATGACCATCCATGTATCCAATAAAATGCTGGAGTCATGGGGAATCGGGCTGGATGAAGCAATGGAGATGGCGGTCCATAACCAATGGTTTGTGGAACAGTGTACTGTTATCAGTGATTCAGAACTGGTCCAGAAGATGAACCAACAGGCGGTAAAGGAGTTTGGTGGGATTTTCCAGTTCGTTGAGCCGGAGGAAGAGACGGGATTTATGATTTATGGCAGATATGTTCCCTGTGCTGCCATTTTATTAAATGAAGAATTTGCAGAGGAAATACATAAGAAAATGGGCGGGGATTTTTTAGTGGCTTTTTTTGGAACGGGAGAAGTACAGATATGCCGGGACGAAGGGAATATTGAAGACCTGCAGATCGACCTTGAGGTAAAGAATGAGCTTTATGGATTTTCATGGAATATGGTTTCAGACCAGATATTCCGCTATACAAAAGAGAGAGGGCTTGTGCCGGCCTCTGGCATGGAAAAGGAAAAACAGCGCGTTGGGGAACCGGCACTTAAAAGGTAAAGAGAAGTGCCAAAACCTGTGAAGCCTGCTTTCCGGCGTTGGAACGCCTGGAAAGGCGGATGTGAAACGGTATTGTGGTTTTGCAGGAAAGGGGGTGGTATATACCAACAGTATTGTAAGAAAAACACAGGTTATATTCATATGTGTACGGGAGGTGGTTTCGATCTTTAAATAATGTGGACTGGCTGAAAATATTTCATTGTAGCTATGGATTCCGGAAGTTTTTTGCATTGGAAAATAAAAAAATGAAGCGAATCTATAAAAAAGAATAGGAGGAAATTAAGTGAGTAATCCTAGGTAAAATGTGTAGCTACACCTCATGAAAATGGGGAATGAAATATAGTTTGGTGAATTTTTGTGAATTTGATAAGTATGCAATAAAGAGTTACTGTGCGATCCATGGCACAGATGAAACGTTGAATCTGGGAGATATTACAAAGGTCGATGAGACCACAATTCCCCCATTTAACATGATCTGCGGCGGTTCGCCCTGCCAGGATTTTTCTACCGCCGGCGTTCGTAAAGGGGCCGTTTGGACCTGTAAGAAATGTGGGCATCAATACAATCCGCTGCAGGTGCATTACAAAAAGCGTGACCGGTGTGAAGTATGCGGTTCCGGCGATATTGACAAAACACGTTCTTCCCTGTTGGCAGAGTGGCTGCGGATTATCCGTGGGACAAAACCGACCTTTGGGATTTATGAAAATGTGAAGAATATCGTGGGAAAACAGTTTAAGGCTACCTTTGACCTGTTTGAAGCAGAGCTTCACGAATATGGATATAATACCTACTGGGCTGTGCTGAACGCAAAACGGTATGGTATTCCGCAAAGCCGGGAACGGGTTTATCTTATCCTGATCCGCAAAGAGGCTGACAATGGGAAATTCCGTTTCCCGGAGCCATTGGACACGTATGTGTGCATGAATGACATCCTGGAAGACGAGGTGGACGAGAAATATTATCTGCGTCAGGAGAAAGTAAAAAAACTGATCGAGGATATGGAGGGGCGTAAGGCGCTCCTTTTTGAACCGGATGAAGAAGCTTTGAAAAAATGGAGAGGAAACTGTATCCGGAAAGTGGGACAGTTGAATGAACCAGGAGGGTTTGAACAGACCGGGCGTGTTTATTCTACGGAAGGATGCTGCCCTGCGCTGATGGCAAATTCAGGCGGTTCCCATCAGCCGAAGATCATTCAGGTTGGAAGAACACACAAAGGGCAATCAGGTGTTGTCTATTCCCCTATGGGAATCTGCGGCACTGAAACAACGGGCAATACAGCCATGATCGTTGAAAAATCAATGGAGTCCATCCGGGGGAGATACCAGGAGGATGGAACAATAAAACAGGAAATGAGCAGGGATTCTTTACAGAGCAGCCATACACTTATTTCTGTTCCAAAGGACAATATTGTTTTAGTACGGCAAAGCTCTAAGAAGGGCTATGAGGAATGTAAACACATGGGACTTGCAAACCTTTCCTATCCCAAAACATTGAAATGCGGACGGGTGTTGGAACACGGGGATGTAAGCCCGACAATCACAACGACTTCCGGTGTATGCCGGTTGGAATCATTGATCAGAATCCGGCGTCTGACACCTTTGGAATCGTTCAGGCTTATGGGGTTTTCTGATGAGGATTTCCGGAGGGCAAAAGAGGCGGGAGTCAGTGACAGCCAGTTATACAAACAGGCAGGAAATTCGATTGTCGTGGTTGTCCTGTTTTATATTTTTCTGGAATTGTATCAGGCTATGCCCTACCTGTTTGATGACGTAAGACTGTCATCGTTTTTCAGCGGGATTGGCGCTTTTGAAAAAGCATTGCAGCAGTTGGAAAAATATGTGAATCAATAGATAGATGAACCGGAATCTTGAAATGTGATGCAGTCCGGTGGGATTCACCTTAATACAATCGGTTGGAGAAGAAAAGAGAGATGGAAGTAGCTGTTTTAGCTGCTTTTTTTATTTGCATAAAGAGAAAAGGCTGGTAACAGGCACCTCCTGTTATCAGCCAGTTACAGGCAGGACAATTCTTTTTGCGGCATAGGCAAAAAGGGATTGTACGAGGAGGCTTATGATGTGACCATATATGGAATGTTGCCCGTATCAAACTTTAAAAGTATAATGATTCCGTAAAGGGATTTTTAGGAAAGGCGGGATTACCAATGAAAAGCGAGGATTTGCAGAAAATGGCATATCTGTATTTTTGCGGCGAAAAGGACAGGGAGCTGCTTTGGGGGAAAAGGGAAATGAAGTATTACGATTTCCGCAGGCTGTTATTCCTGATTAACCATATCAAGTTTTGGGATTACGGTGCTTCTTTTTGGAACCGGTTTAGCGGGAAGTTCTTAAAAAACATAAAAGCACTGGAAGCGGCTTACGATGAAGAAAGTGAAAACGGCGTTTTTTACCAGGATATCGAGTTTAGCCTTTTGGAAGAGGACAACTGGATTGAGGATTTTATCAGGAATGCCCCGGAGGATGTCCGGGAATGGCTCAAAGTGTATGTGAGGAGTCTGGACCCGGAACGGGAAGAGCTGGTGGATATGCTCAAATGTGGAATGGAATTGGAAAATGCCTGATAGCAGAAATGACCGTTTGGCAGCAAGCATGGAAAAGCACAGAAGCAAAGTGATAGCAGGTGTGGAAAACTGATACCAGTTTTTCCATTTCCGGCATGAAAAACTGCTATCGGGAGAAAGAAATTGATAGCAGAATTTTATAACCGGTGGCAGGAACAGATAGCAGATGCGTGATTTTGCTATCTGTTTTCTATTTATACTAAGCAGGTACTGCTATCATATGTGTGCTACTGCTATCAGTAGCCTACAGGGGTTTTAGGGGATGCTCCCCTAACAAGATGGATTTTGTACGGCAAAATCCGTATCTTGCAGAGGACTGGCAAGCCAGTCCGGACAGGATTTTCCGTGTCTGACAGCAGAAAACGGAATCTGCAGGCAGGGTACCGGGAATCCTGCGGCTTATGTTCCGCGAGCTGTACAGTGAGGACAGAAAGAAATTTAAGGAAGCAAGGAGGGAAAGACGATAGATGCAAATAAAGAGATAACAAACCATTCTGTAAAATCGGCAGGAACTACACCGATAGCGGCTTTCTACCAGACATGTACCAGTTATCTGGAAAGGAAAGTGACCGGCGGATATCGGTTCTGTATTACGCTGACGCATCCCATAGAGGGGAAAAGACCGGAAATCCTTACGATAGTGGAGACCGGAGAAAGAAAAATGCTGTATTTCCGTCAGGGCATGGGCACCGTATTTTCCATGGAAACGGACAGGGAGCAGCTATGCATGGATGTGTTTGTATACCTGCAGAATGGTTTTGAGATCCAGTATATGTCAGAGGAATGCTGCGCCCGTCTGTGGGAGGAGATCATGGGAGGATTCACAAAAAAATACCGGGAGCTGCAGGCAGGGGAGCAGTTGTTTTTAACCTATTGTTCAGACTATGGGTATTCCCTGGAATTCCTGCAGGAAAGTGTAGACGGGCAGGTGCCGGATGCCATGCAGAAATGGGCAGGAAGGCATGAGATAGGGACCAGGCCGGAAAGCACACCCCAGATACCGGAATGGATGGGACTGGGAACAGGCTTTACGGATGGGGTATACCCGGATGACCTGCCGGAAGCAGAAACAAGACCGGTGGCAAAGTTTATCCGTGAGTGCCATGTACAGTTGTATGTAAGACGTTGGGAGGAATTTGAATATATTTTCGTCATGACCAAGCAGGGGGGAGACGGGAAAGTGGATGTACAGGCGGCCATCAGTGACGGGGAGGAACTTGCATTTTTTAAAAAAGGAAGGCCGCCAGAAAACATTCCGCAACAAGGCGTGCCGCTCAGCTTCTTTTTCCTGAGATACCTGAAAGCCGGTTACCATATCGTATATATGTCCGCTGCGGCGCATGGTACGGTATGGAAGGAACTGGCAAAGGGGAGGCCGGAATATCTGCGTCCATACGGGGTACAGATACAGGACTATGCAGGATACTGCAGGAAGCATGGGATCACAAAAAACCGCCTTTCAAGGAAACTTGGGAAGGAAGTAACCGATTTTATGGGAATGTACAGTCTGGAAGGCGGGAAGAATGAAAGAATGACGCTTCCTTTACAGCAGCCGTGTTAGTTCGGATGGGATGAATGCAGGCTATTGCCAGGAGCATGGGATAACGTGTGGTCTGCTGACGGGGAAATGAGTATGGATGATTTTATGGACAGATAGCCGCAGCAGATAGAAAAAAAGCTGCCGGAGGTATTTGGAAAACCAGGGAGAGGCTGATAAGGAGGTGGAACATACTATGGTTTATGAGCAGGCAAAGGTAAATGAACTTGCAAAGAAGATCAAAGCATTTATGAGGGAAAACCATATGGTATCCGGTTATTTGGAACGTGTCCAGGGCGACCTGGCGGCAGGTATGCCTATCCCGGATATAGAAACAGCGGTAGATAATGGCAGGTTACGGTTCATGTTGGATTGTTACCTGTGCCATATGGTTTCTAAAATGCAGGAATCTGAACAGAAAAAGTACGGAAGGAAACTGATAGATGAGCTTGAGAAAATAGAAATTGTCCCAAAGAAAAAGACAGGAACGGGGATGAAACAGGTCGTTTGGGAGGTTGCAGAGCTGCTAAAAGAACTGGACGGCTTTAAATATGCGGAATATATGGAGGTAGGGGATATGGAGACGGATACTGTGCGCCGCATTTATACAGATCTGATGGTCCCGGAAAAACGTCTGGCACTGTCTAATTACCTCCAATCCTTTTCCGGTTCGGTGCAGGGAGAGAGAATCAGTGAGGTGGTGGCTTTTTTGCAGGAAGCAGGAAAAGCACGTGAAGCGGAAAAAAACGTAAGAAAAGGCAGATGAATTTCTGTGGATCATGCAATCGTGGCAGTAAAGGGTCCGGTTTGTGCGGACAGTATGATAAAAACACAAAAATAAAGATTGCCAGAAATAATTTATTCTGCAAAATGGTGTATTTTTTCACAATCTACAGATACTAACCGAAAAAAAGAGGTGACAGGAATGGCAGTAGCACACAAAGGCAGTATCTCTATGTCGCTGGTATTGATCCCGGTAGGGCTTCATAAGACAACCGTGGATAATGATATCCACTTTAACCAGCTCGACAAGGAAAGCGGTGCGCGGATAAAATACAAAAAATACTGTTCGCACTGCGGCAGGGAAGTGACCGCCCAGGATATCGTGAAAGGATATGAGTATGAGAAGGGAAAATATGTTACCATGACGGAAGAGGAACTGGACCGGCTGAAAACAAATAAGGACCGGACAATCCATATCGTACAGTGTTCTAAAATGAGTGAGATCAATATGATCTATTACGAAAAGGATTATTATGCAGTACCGGAAAAGGGGGCAGAAAAAGCGTTTGAGCTGTTGCGCCAGACGCTGCTTTCCATGAAAATGGTCGGGATTGCGAAAACTGTCATCGGGCAGACCGAGAAAACGATTGTCCTGTACCCTTTGAAAGACGGGCTGATCGCTAAAACCCTGTACTACTATGATGAGATTGCAGAGATTCCCCGGAAGGTCCCCAAAATGCAGCTTGATAAGAAAGAACTGGATATGGCAAAAATGCTCATACAGACGATGGCAAAACCTTTTGTTGCGGAAGAGTTCCATGATGAGTACCAGGAACGGCTGCGGAATGCGATCATGCAGAAGATCAAGGGAAATGATGTCCTTATGGTTGAGCAGGGGGCGGCAAATAACGTGATCGACCTCATGGAAGCGTTAAAAGGAAGCCTTGAGCTGATGAACCGGGAAGAACCTGTGAAGTGGGAAGGGAAAATATCGTGAACCTGTTTGAAGCAAGGCGTGCGGAAGCGATGCTGATCAAAGAGATGTGTCCTGCATTTGATTCGCCGGATTGGATTTATGAATTAAAATTGGACGGGTTCCGGTGCCTTGCCTACCTTTGTAAAGGGGAGACTGACCTGCGTAACAAACGCAATGTAAGGGTTTTGGGGAAGTTTCCGGAACTCCGTAATATTTGGAACTATGTTTCAGACCGGTGTATCCTGGATGGGGAAGTGGTCGTGATGAAAAATGGCGTACCGGATTTTTATGAATTACAACGCCGGACGCTCTTGACAGACCCGTTTAAGATCAGGCTTGCATCGGAACGGTTCCCGGCATCCTTTGTGGCTTATGACTGCTTATACTGCCGGGAAGAGGAGCTGCTTGATATGCCCCTTATGAAAAGAAAGGAAAAACTGTCTGCTCTATTTTCCAGGGAGACACCCGGTTTTGCTTTTTCAAGATTTATTGAAGAAAAAGGAAAGTCCCTGTACCGGCTGTGTGAAGAGCAGAAACTGGAGGGTGTTGTTGCAAAAAGGAAAAACAGCATTTACCGTATGGGTGCGAGGACAAAAGACTGGGTAAAAATAAAACGGATGGCAGATGATGATTTTATCATTGCAGGGTATATCCCCAAAGGGGCAAACCACTTTAGCCTGATCCTGGCTAAATACAGGATGGAAACTCTGGTATATAAAGGGAGTATAAGCAGCGGTGTAACAAAGGAAACCATCTCCTATCTACTTCCGGCAGGGAATACCGTGCTTTCACTGGTACCTGCGGCGGAAAACCGGGGAATCATATGGGTAAAGCCGGAAAAGGTGTGCCGGGTGGAATATATGCCAAATACCAAAAATGCCCTCCGTCAGCCGGTATTCCGTGGGTACAGGGATGATGTGATGCCGTGGGAAGTAAGGGATGTAACTGAATAAATCGATAACAACCGAAAGGTGGGAATTTTGCAGAAATGCCGGGTTCCTGCCTTTTCATTTTGGGAGGATGACAGATTGAGATATGAAGAGAAAGATTTTGAACAGTTAAAAAAGAAAACGGGGGAATTCCTGGAAAATGGGGCGTTGGGAAACATCCGGCCCTATTGGGAGATGCGCTGGCCCTACAGCCAGAAACCGGAAAATTACTTAAATGGGCTTGCAAAAGCTGATGTAAGGAAAGGATTGATCTCTTTCCTGTATAACATGTCCCATGGGAGAGGGATGGAAAAGACCAGGGCCGCGGAGCAGATCATCGGGGAACTGTGGGAATATGGCAGGCCGGATAAAGCGCAGGACCGTGATATGCTGCAATCCCTGGTATGGGACACCTGTATGCTGTTAAAAAACACATGCTATTGGGATTGGGAAGAAATGCGGGAGATCGGAGAGTCCGATACGGATATTGTCCGTAAGATGTATGGCAAGCTGCGTACTCTGGAAGGACGGGAACAGCAGTCGGACATTTTTGCCGGATATCTGGAAACATATGATCTTCCTGTGAAAACACAGGCTGAAATGGAACAACTGGAAACCCGGCTGCTGAATTACCCATCCCCGGACAGGGAGGAAGACCGGTCCATAAAAAACAGTTATCAGTTACGGGATTGTGTGCAGTGGATTCAGGAATTATCAGCCGCATGGTTTACCCTGCCTTCAAAAGCATACCGGAACCTTAACCGGACGGGAGTATGGAGGGATTATGTAGTACCCCAAATTCCCCGGTATCAAACGATGTCCTGCTATGAAGTGGTTTCCGATATCATAAGCCATGTAAAGGGGCTTGGGGATGTTTACGGGGAACTTATGAAAACCATGGGAAGGGAACATATAGAGCCGCAGGAAATACCCAGCCGGTATGACTGGCAGTATTTAAGGGATGCGGAGCCGGCCTGCATAGAAGCGTTGGCAACCCAAAAGGGGCTATATTTTGGGGAAGCCCTTGGCACATTTTATGAGAGCCGGTTTGCCATGATGCTTGAGCAGGGCAGGGAACGGTATGCGTGGACACGGGCGGAGGCATTTGCGGAATATCTGGAACATTCAGAACCGGAACTGTTTATGGAATATGAATGCGGCTGCCAGACAAAAATCCAGAATCCGGGAAAAAGAGAAACGGATAACCGCAGAAGTGTGAGGTAGGAAATGAAAGGGCGTTTAGAAAAACCGGAACATTTGACCGCATGGCTTAATGAGGAGCACATCCCTTTCCAGCTTTCATTAAAAGAGGCTGAAATCATCCTTGGATATTTGGAGGGTTCGGCCTACAGCCTGGAGACAGAGGATGGGATACTCTTTCTTTGTGATGATGTGGAGGAAAACAGGGAAAAAACAGAGATTGACGATGTTGTGCAAAAGGTTTGTGAAACCAATTATGAGCTGATCGAGGAAACTGCAGCCAAAATAATGGAAGCAGAGATCAGTGCGGACACCAGGCAGGAGGAAGACAGCCTTGCAAGGCTGATGGAAGATGAAAAAGCGCTGGCTTTGGTATTTTTGCAGACCAGATTCCAGAAAGGGCTGGAGCAGGCATTACGGCAGGCGGCAGAGAAGAAGAAAACGCCTGCTGACAGGGCAAGGCGGTAGGAAGGGGTGGTATTACGAAAAAAGAAACGATGAAATGCAGGAAGGAGATCCGGCTGTTCAGTGAAGAACTGGAAGAATTGCAGAAACAGGCTGCAGAAATGGGGGTAACGGATTCCCAGTTCCTGCGGATGCTGATCACAAACCGCCCCAGGGATTACCCGGCAATCCGGCAGGAATTGCAGCGGTTAAATAATGAGATCAACCATATAGGGGTAAACATCAACCAGATTACCCATAACAACAACAGCCGGCTGTATTCCGAAACGGATAAGCACCGGCTGTATGTGCTTATGAAGCGGTTGAAAGACCTGATGCAGCAGGTAGTTGAGAGATTGTAAGGGGAACATATGGCAATCAGTAAGGTTCTGCACATGAAGCAGGCAAAATCCGGGTACATGGCGAAACACCTTGCCAACGGCCTGAAATATATCATGGACCCGGATAAAACAGAAGGCGGAAGGTATGTGTGCGGGAATAACTGCGTCCCGGAAAATGCACTGGAACAGATGCTGGATACGAAGCGCCACTTTGGAAAACTGGATAAAAGGCAGGGGTACCATTTTATCATCTCTTTTGAGGAGGAAGAGGTAACGGAGGATACTGCTTTTGAGCTTATCGGCAAATTTGTGAAAGAATACCTGGGGCCGGATTTTGAAGCAGTATATGCAATCCATAATGATACGGACCACATCCATGGGCACATTATCTTCAATTCCGTGAGGTGTACAAACGGTTACAAATATGATTATCCGAAAGGGGAATGGGAATACCGCATACAGCCCCTTGTGAACCGGCTTTGTGAAGAATATGGGCTGTCTACACTGGATATGGAGGAAGTACGGGAGAAAAGAAAACGGAAAGACATACCAAAAGGGCAGGAAGCGGAAAAAAGGGTTTCCATGAGGAACCAGCGGATAAAGAAGGATGTAGACCGGGCAGTGGAGGATGCGGATACCTATGAAGAATTTCTGGAACTTCTAAAATGCATGGGATATGAATTATCAGGGAAGAAGCACCTGGCAGTCCGGGAGAACGGGGCGGTAAGAAACAGACGTTTGGATTTACTGGGAGAAGAGTATACGGAAGAAATGCTCCGGTGCAGGATTGAAAAGCCGCCCATACCGGCACAGCAGGAAGACCCCAGGGAAACCGGGCTTATTTATATTTTTATCCCTTACAGGAACCGCCATCTGACGCGGCACCAAAAGGAGTGCTTCATACGGAAGTACCGCGCGGGGAAAATCCATACGGACCAGAAACCATGGGAATACCGGAGCAGCCTTCAGGCCCTGCGCCGGCTGCAGGAAGAATATATTTTTTGGGAAAAACATGGCATCCGTTCAAAGGCGGACCTTTACACAGCGGAAGATAAAGCGGCAGGACAGATCAAAGCTGTCCGGGAAAAGAAGAAAGAGCTGGAAGAAAAAAAGAAATCCTATGATGCAGTATTACACCTTCTGGAAGAACTGGAGCCTTTGGAAATCGAGGCAGACCTTTATAAAGAGGGGTATCCGGAATTTCTGGAAGAGTACCAGAAGTATGAGGCTGTCTGCAAAAAACTGGAGAAACTGGGGTATTCTCTGGCAGACGCAAGAAAGGCAGAAGCGTATTTCAGGGAAGGGTTCCGGGAATTGAAGGAGCAGAGGGGGCAGGCAATGCGGGAAAAACGGATTGCGGGCCGTCTGCTTTCTAAAGTCTATCAGAAGGAAAGAGGGAAGGAGGCGAGGGATGAAATGCAGGAAAGAGGCTTATAAACAGTCAGCGTGCAGGCTGCCAAAAACGGGCAGCGTTTCAAAATTGAATGGCCGCTGGACTGAAAAAGTCCAGGGAAAGGAGACAGAATGACCATTGAAGAACAGCGGTATTTGGATGAATGTAAGAAGGTGCTGAACAGGGAGCAGTTGGATGCGGTTACCATGGCAATGGATTACGGGCTGCAGATACAGGAGATCCGGAAGGTAGTACAGAGTAACCAAAGCGCGCCATGTATGCATGAGATCGTTTTAGGGATGATGGAGGGAATCAAGACCGATGTGTTGGATTTCCTGTGTGAGAACGATTTTAACCAGTACCAGATAAAAGAAATCCGTGAGGGGATCGCGGGAGGGCTGACCTTTGAGCAGGTAAAATCCTATGCTACAAAGGAAATGTCCGCAAACCGTATGAAAAAAATGCGCCAGCAGTTGGAAAATACCATGCAGGAAAAGAATGGACAGTCAGATGACAGTGTAAGGGAGTACATGAAAGGGCTTATGGAGATCATGGAAACCTCGATACAGCAGTTTAGGGAAAGCAACGAGAGGTTTGATGCGCTGTCCTCTCTTGTAAAGGAGCATGTAGTAGATGAAAAGAACCGTGAAATCCAGGAGCTATATGAGAACCTGAAATATAAGGATAAGAGCATCCAGGAACTGCAGCGAAAACTGGCGGACCGTGATAAGACCATTGCGGATTTAAAATCAGCGATAGCAGAGGGCAGGCGGGAAACAGAACCGCAGAAGGTAACGGAGGAAAGGATACCGGAAAAAGTGCCGACAGTTCCTGACGGGGAAACAAAAAGAGGGGAACTGCTGTTTGAACCTGTTATGAAAGAACCGCAGGCAGAAAAGAAGAGGATGCTTGGATGGTTCCTGCGTGATAAAAAGGTTCCCCAGGATGTTTTTGGGAAGATCATGGAGGCAGACCTGTCTACGGAACAATTAGAGGAAGTGCGCCAGTGCATAGAGTGCGGGCTGACAGACAGGGAGATCGCGAGGGTAATAGAGAATACGCCTGCTCCGGAGCGTATGAGGAAAATGCGTGAAATACTGATGCTTATGAAGAAGAGAAAGGGAGGTGCCTGATATGTTTTCGATTGAACATGTTGTCCGGATTTTCCCTTTATTGGAGGAAGCAGAGAAAGAACGCCCCCTCTTCACGCAGGCAGAAAAGCAGATGCTTTACAGGATTGCATTCCATAAAGAATCCTTTGATGAAGTACAGAGGCTCATGGTGCAGGCATCGGCCCCGCAATTAAAAGCGGAAGAGAGGAAACAGTTACTGGAATATCATGTTGGTAAGCTGCCAGAGCCGCCAAACAGCGCCGCAGCCCAGATTGAAAACTATATTTTCCATACACAGCTTATGATTTATGAAAAAGAAAAGGCCAACCGTATGCTGGAGGATATCTTAAAGAGGAGCGGTTTAAATAAAGAGCTGGACGCCATGATCGCAGAGGCAAGGAATAGGCCCTTTAAGCCCCCAAAAGAAAAACCGGCGGTACAGAATGGGAAGGCCATATAAGGAAGGGGGGATTGCATGAGTGAGATTCAGGATGCGGCACAGATTATCCGTGTTTCTTTTGAAGGCGCTGAGATTATTATGAAACTGGGAAAGGCAAATCTGGATTTTTTGAAAGGTATCTGTGCGGTATTCAAGAATTTGCTGGACCAGGAGAAGCTTTCGGGAAAAACGTCTGTCAAGCAGCTCTTGAAATCCGGCGGAGACCTGCAGGTGTTCAAATTCCGGACAGAGGATATGGCTACAGTCAAAAAAATGGCGGACAAATACGGGATTCTGTATTCTATCTTACCGGACCTTAATAAATCGGACGGGATGAGTGAGATTCTGTTCCATAGCCAGGCAGCGCCCCGTATTCAGGCCATCATGGAACAGATACAAAACTCCAAAATAGAGTCCATGGATGATTATTTTGCAAATGCGGAGCCGGAAGAACTGGAGAAGGCGGTCCAGGAAGCGGAAAAAAAGCCCGCAATGCCAAAGGAAAATGAATACCGGGTGGCGGCGGAGGAGTTTATAAAAAATCCGGGCGCAAAAGTGAGTGATGTCCGGTCACGATTAAACATGTCCTGGCTGGAAATATGGCCCATTGTAAAACATATGGAAAGCAATAATCTGGCTGAGCTTGGCAAAGACGGGACACTTACCATGAAGATGGACCCTGCCCAGTTCCGGGAATTGATCAATTCCGAACAATGGAAGTCGTGGTTCGGGAAGGAAGAGGCGGACAGCAGGAGGGGAGCCGGCAGGAGCCCCTCGGATGATAAAACGGAAGAACTCAAGAGGATTCAGAAGATGTCCCGGGAGAACCCAAAAGTAAACGGGATCACGATTGACAGAAAAATGGTAACAGAGGAGACGGAGAAAAACATCAAGACCAGGATTCCTTATAAACAGGATGAATACATCTGGCTGAGAAAATCAGAGATTTCCTGGATTAATGGGAATAAGACGATCTATGCCAGCCTTGAAAAAGAGAAAAATTATATGGTACTGGACAGGGAAAACAAGCCTGTCCGGACGGTATCCGGGCAGACATTGTATGAACAGAGCTATGACCCGGTAAACAGGGAACATATAAGGCGGCAGCAGGAACAGAAGCAGAGAAGGCAGCAGCAGAAGCAGCGGGAGTACAAACGCACACAGAAAGCGTTGGAGGATACGAGAAAAGCACTGAGCGGAAGGAAGGGGCGGTAACCACAATCCAGAACAATAAAAAGAAGACACCATTATGGATGCTCCTGGCGGGGGGCATTTTTGCGGCTTATGCAGGTTATCTTTTAAATGCGTGTTATAAGCCAGGGATGGATATTAATTATCTGATGGAACGGCTGAATACGGTCATAGGGAAGCCGTTTGCAAATTATTGGAATGGGACTTCCATAAAGGGGATTGTCGGGGCTGTCTTTGTTTATCTGATCGCAATGCTTATGTACATGACGAGCCAGAAAAAATATATGCCGGGAAAAGAATTTGGTACCGCGGTATTTGCAAACCCTGTACAGGTTTCCAAAAAGTTCGCAGATAAGGATGAAGGGAAGAACCGGATTCTGTCACAAAACCTGCGGATGTCCATGAACACGCGGATGACGCGGCTGAACTTGAATTTTTTAGTTATCGGCGGCAGCGGCGCGGGAAAAACTTTGTTCATGGTCAAACCGAACCTTATGGCAATGACCTCATCGTTTATCATAACGGACCCAAAAGGAGAGATCGCCAGATGCTGTTCCGGTTTTTTGACTGCACATGGATACCGTGTACGGATTTTGAACCTGGTGGAAATGGAACGCTCCAATGGCTATAACCCATTCCGGTATATCCGTTCGGAAACGGATATCGTAAAACTGATCACGAACCTGATCGCAAATACGACACCGAAAAATTCTTCCAGTAACGACCCGTTTTGGGAAAAAGCAGAGTCCCTCTACCTTCAGGCCATTTTTCTTTATGTGTGGATGGAATGCCCGCCGAAAGAGCGGAATTTCCGCATGGTGCTGAAACTTCTCAACGAAGCAGAAGTACATGCGGACGGCTCCCCGTCTGACCTGGACCGGAGGTTTCGGCGGCTGGAAAGGAAAAAGGGCAGCTCCCATCCTGCAATCATCCAGTACAATAAAGTCGTGCGCGGTGCGGGCGATACCGTAAGGAGTATCATTATCAGTGCCAATGCAAGGCTTGGTATTCTGGAAAATCCGCAGATCCTGCGTGTCCTGGACAGCGATGAGATGGACATACCGGAGATTGGAACCGGCGTAGACGGGGACAAAAACAAAAAAACAGCCCTGTTCTGCGTAATCCCGGATTCTGATAAAAGCTATAACTTCCTTGTGGGTATGCTTTATTCCCAGATATTCCAGGAGCTGTATTACCAGGCGGATTTTAACTATAATGGAAGGCTGCCGATCCATGTAACCTTTATGCTGGATGAATTTGCCAACGTCGCACTACCCGATGATTTCTGTTCCCTTCTGAGTACGATGAGGTCAAGAGAAATTTCCTGTATCATCATCATCCAAAATCTTGCGCAGATCAAGGCACTGTTTAAAGATACCTGGGAAACAATCCCGGGTAATTGCGACACGCTTATCTATCTTGGAGGCAACGAACAGTCAACCCATAAGTATGTCAGTGAGAGCCTCGGAAAAGGTACGATAGATAAAAGGAGCAGCGGTGAAACAAAGGGCAAAAATGGGAGCAGCTCACGTAATTATGATGTCCTTGGCCGGGAATTGCTGACCCCGGATGAGACACGGAAACTGAACAATGACCAGTGTATTGTCCTTATCCGAGGATGTGATCCTATTATAGACCGGAAATTCAATACCTTTAAACATCCTTTGTTTAAGGAAACCGAGGATGGAGGCGCACCGCCTTATATCCATGATGTCAGCATGGCGCAGAGGCAGGAAAATGTAAAATTTTTGAGCGAGGAATCCCTGAAATACTATGAAAAGAAGAAACAGAACGGGGAACCGGTACACATTCTGGAACTCTCCGCGGACGAATTATTTGCCGCAAATCCAATCCCAGAGAAGATCTTCACGGACCAGGAACTGGAAGAAAACAGGAAAGAAGCCGGAGAATCTATAAAGGAGGTGAGGAAAAAAAGCCGGAACATTCCTGAGAAAGCAAAGCCGGAATCCAACCAGGCGGATGAAGAGGCCCTGTTTAAACTTTTGGCGGCGAATCCATACAGTGATGAGCAGCTAGAGGAGATACGGATAGCCATTGGCAGCGGCATTGCCTATAAAGATATCATACGGATCGCGGATATCGGTAATACGGCAGAGCGGATGAAGCAACTCCGTCTGGAATTTACAAAAGATACAGCCAATCCATAAAAGAAGGCAGATTTATGAAAACCCATAGTTTTTGCATGGCGCAGGGTGGGTTTTCATAAGCCTGCCTTTTTGCGTATGCACCAGAATGAGATAGAAAAGGAGAATGGATTTTATGAAAAGATTATTTGGAACAGCAAAAGAAACCGTTAAAAAAGTAGTGGTGCAGGCATCTGCAGGGGCCGTTGCAGCATCCTTGTTTTTTACCCAGCCGGTCATGGCTTCTGTTGATTCCGTAACACAGCCGCTTGCAAACCTCAAAACATTGGTAATCAGTATCATTGGGGCTGTGGGCGTTATCATCCTTGCAAAAAACGTGATGGAGTTTGCACAGGCATATCAGCAGCAGGACAGTTCCTCGATGAACAGTGCCATTAAGGGTATTGTTGCCGGCCTGATCATGGCAGGTATTTCCTCTGTACTTGCATTTCTTGGCATCAGCTAATCCAGTTTATGTACAGTCACTAAGAAACGAAAAACAGGGCCGGGAAACAGCGTTTTCCTGGCCTGTTGCCTGGAAGAAAAGAGGTGAAGAGGAATGTTTAAACTGGGGGAAGCAATACTTGCGCTTCTGGAAATTGTGTTCGGTTTCTGGAACTCGCAGGTATCCTTAGTGTTTGAACTTTTGGGGCAGTCCCCTACGGGATTTAAGGGCGGCGGCCCATGGGGGATCGTAGAGAGCGTGGAACCCGTGTTTGTAGGTATCGGTTCGGCCCTTGTCGTATTGTTCTTTGTAATAGGCTTCTGCTCGGAATCCATTGACATCAGGGAGGAAATGCGGTTTGAGGTTATTTTAAGGATGCTGATCCGTGTAGCAGTATCACAATGGATGGTATCGTACAATGTCACCATTATGAAAGCGCTGTTTACGTCCTGCGGAAATCTGGTCGGGCTTTTGGGGACAAACCAGACGGTAGATTTGACCATAGACCCGGCACAGGCAGAGGTCATAGAAGATTTGGGATTTGGCACAAGCATTGTATTTTTGATCCTGGCGGTATTTTTATCTTTAATCGTCATTATCTGTGGCTTTTTCCTTTTGTATAACGTATATTTCCGCTTTTTGAAGATCATGGTCATTGTGCCGTTTGGGGCAATCGCAAGCAGTACGCTGGCTGGCAACCGTGGCATCAGCAATACGTTTACTGCCTATATGAAATATTTTATCAGTGTTGTATTTGAGGCTGTAACAATGGCATTGGCAATCCTGCTGTGCAATAAGTTTATCAGCTCCGGGCTGCCTGCATTTACAGGGGATTATGCGGACTGGGCAAAGACATTGATCTATTTGGGGGAAATGACGTTTACCGTGGCACTCACTGTTGGAACGGTAAAGGGCGCACAGAACCTGACGTCCCGTGCAATGGGCCTGTAGGATGGAAAGGAAGGATGCCGGATGGAAAAATTGAGGAATGTTTATTTTTATATTGATACAAAAGCATATGTGGCAAATGCGGCCCTGAAAGCGGACCCGGAGGTGGTAGAACGGTTTTACCAGGAGTCGAGGGAGGCATTATGGGATATTGGTTTCGGAACAGGGAAAGACTGGGCACAAAAAGGAAATGAGATGCTGTCCATCGGTGTTATGGCGATAAGCGGAAACATCCGTGCGGAAACCATCCCGGAATTGGAACAGACATTAAAAAACAGGCGGTCTTTCCAGTATACGAGATATAACGATTATGGAAACTCGTTTGTTCTTACAAAAGAAGAGGAAGAAGATTATTTCCAGGTGCTTTTAGAAGATTACGAAAGTGCAGTTGTTGAAAATTTCCGGCTGCGTTATGAAACGTGGGAAAAAGCATGGATGGACAGCCCGGCTGCCAGGCTGCCGGGCGATATCGTCCTATGCCGGGGGTATGACGTGGAATATCTTTTTCTGAAAAGATTCCCGGAGATTGCAGCCGGTATGGTGGATAAAGGAATGCTGCTGCAAAAGCAGGATGGGAAGCAGGTACTTTATTCTTTGCCGGAGCTTCAAAAATGCCGTTCCGTACCAAGTACGGGAGGAAAAGGAAGATGCAGGTAAAAGAAAGGGAGAAGGGTATCCAGTTTACGCTTTTTGAATATTTCCGGGATGCAGAGTGCTTTACGCTTGCAGAAGCGATGGAATGTGTAAAGCAGGTAAAAGAGGTCAAGGAACCAAGCATACGGGCACGTATCTATGAAGGGATTAACCGTGGTGTTTTTGAACGGGTTGCGAAAGGCGTCTATACCGTTACCAGAAAGAATGAGCGGCAGGAAGAGGTTACCTGTATGCTGGTACAGGGAAACGGAAGGGATTTAAGCTTTCTGGAAGATAACAGTGTGGATGCCATTATTACTGACCATGCGTATGACTTGAAAAAAAGCCTGAAAGGTGGAAACAGGGATTTTGCCAGATATGACTGTTTCCAGTATACGCAGGAAGATTTTGATGAAAAATTCCGGGTTCTGAAGAAAGGGCATTTCCTTGTGGAATTTCTGCCGGAGGAGAACGGGGATAATTATGAATACCTGTACCGGGTAAAGCAACTGGCAAAGGAAGCCGGGCTGGAATATTATGCAAAGGTTGCCTGGAAGAAAGGGAACTTTGTAGCCAATACCGGGAGAAAGTCAAAAAACACAGAAGAGATTGCATTTTTCACGAAGGGGAAAGCGAGGACCCTGCGTCCGGATGCCAAAAAGGACAGGGCAGAGCCGGGCATTTCCCATTATATGTTCGGGGCCAAAGGAATGCTGCCAACGGTATTCGATGTGGAGCCGCCATCAAAAGGGAACCGGATACATCAGGCGGAAAAGCCTGTGAAACTGTTGGAGCAGATCATGGAATTTATCACGGAAGAAAAGGAATGGGTACTGGACCAGTTCGCCGGTTCCTTTTCCCTTGGGGAAGCGGCTCTGGAGACTGGGAGGAATGCAATCTGTATTGAGATCAGCGAAGAATATTTTGAGGCAGGAAAGGAACGGCTGCAGAAGGTTCAGGAGAGGAACCGGAACAGGTAAACAGGAGGTGTTAAAACGATGCAGGAAATGAATGGGACGGAACACAGAGAACTGGAGTATGAATATGAGAGTTGGGGAGAAAAACAATATGCAAAGGTATGGATACAGATAGGCGCTTATGAATCGGACGGGAACATCTGTGTAGAATTTTACAGTGAAGATAATGGGGGAATGGTACCGGTTATCAGAGCTACGGAAGATTTTGCGACACCATTAAAGAAGAACCAGGCATTCTTACATGATAGAATGGCAAATGAGATAGACCTTGCTTTTCTCAAAAAGTATGGACTGGGGGAATTAACAGGAGAAGTAGGACGATGCGGAATCCGTACCTGCCCGGTGTTTGAGTTTAATGAAGAAGTATTAAAGGAACTTGACCCGGAAGGATACCGCAGGTTTGAAGAAGTCCATAGCAGGGAAAACAGGGAACCCGTCCAGGAAATGCCGGATAGTGTCAAGACATTGGATTATCATTGGGAGTTTGGGGAGGATACGATATGCCTTTACGTCGCTTCCTATGCATATGAGGGCGGATTAGCTGTCCAGATGTACAGCCGGGAGGATGAAAATGAAGAATGGGATACTTTTGCTGATCTTACCGTAAACCTCAGCGGATATTGCCTGGAACCGGACGAAGCGTTCATAAGCGGTGACTGCAGCAAGGACAAAGTGAATCTTATTAAAGATTATGGTTTAGGCGAAGTGATAGGAAAGGGTCGGTCCGGTTATGGCCAATACAGTTTAGTAAAGTTCAATCTGGAGAAGCTTGCTGAGTACGATCTGGTAGGCGTGTCCAAATACTGCAGGGAAAATGGGATAGAGCTGGAAGAAAAACAGGCAAAAAAGCAAATGGAACCGAAGCGGTAACAGCACGGACAGGTTCCAAAAATGCAGCAGAAAAACAGAATCCAAATAAATGGCAGGCATGGAGGTGGTATGCATGGATATTGATCTGAGTGAAGACTTACAGTATTACAAAGAAAGCTTCGTTTTGGGGCTTACGGTAAAACAGGCAATTTTCAGTTTCCTTGCCCTTGGCGTGGGGACGGGGATTGTGCTCCTGTTATATAAGAAAATCGGTATCACGTTAAGCTGTTATGTGGCAACGCCGTTTGTAGTGCCTCTGGCACTTACCGGTTTTTATAATTATCATGGCTTGACTTTCTGGCAGTTTGCGTCAAGGCTGCTTTATTATAGTTTCTTTAACCGTCCATTGGTTTACCGTTCCACGGAGTCCGTGGAAGGATTAAAGCAGTTATTTCTGGAAGAGAAACAGGAACAGAAATTAAGACAGGAAAAGGCCGAGAAAGAAGAAAAAAAGAAAAAGAAGGAGGATGTGCATATGGTAAGAAGAAAAGCAATCCGTATCGTGGTTGCGGTTATCGGACTGTTTGCTGCAGGAGCAGCGGCAGCAGCATGGTATAAGTATAACCACTAATAACGTATCAGGGGAAGCCTGAGGGAAAAGGGCAGGCATATCCTGCCGCCCCTTTTGGGGAGGATGGAGAACTTTTGGAATCAGTTAGCAATGGCGGACGGTGTTGCTGCGTGTTTTCCAAAGCTCCCCGTCTGCCTGAAAGGAGGAAATAGTACATTGTCAATTTTTTCTGACAGATTTGAACAATTAAAAAAGGCAGACAAGCCGGTAAAAACGCCAAAGTACCTGCAGCAGATCATGGGCTTTACCAGAATTTCAAGGGATGGGATTTTTGAAGTGGAGAAAGGGAAGTATTCCAAAACTTACCGTTTTCTGGACATCAATTATGTTACTGCAGGTACGGAAGAGCAGGTGCATATTCTGGAAAAATACTGCAAAGCGGTCAATGCGATTGATATCTGCTTTAAGATTACGATCAACAACCGCAATAAGAATATGCAGGAATTTCGGGAAAATGTACTGTTTAAGCATAAGAATGATGGATTTGACTGGATTCGGGATGCGTATAACAGCATCACGGAAAGCCGTATCGTAGAGGGAAAACAGGGAATTGAACAGGAACGTTATCTGACCGCCTGTGTGGAGAGGAAAAATTATGAGCAGGCAAAAGCCTTCTTTTCAACCTTTGAAGCTACGTTAAAACAGAATTTTGCAGAATTAGGCTCCGTAATAGAGCCGCTGGATGCCGGGGAGCGCCTCCGTATCCTCTTTAACTTTTACCGGATGGGGGATGAAGAACAGTTCCACTTTGATTTCCGGGAAAGCCTGAAGCGGGGCGGCGATGTAAAAAATGGAATCTCCGGGGGATACATGAAGTTCTATCCGGGATATTTTGAAACAGACCGCAAGAAATGCCGCGCTATGTTTATCAAAAAATATCCGGCGTCACTTCCTGATACTTTCATCAATGAAGTGACAAACCTTCCGGTACACAGTATCACAACGATTGATATTGTGCCGGTGCCGAAAGATTTGACCAACCGGATTCTCCAGAAAAAATATCTTGGCATTGAGAATGATATTTTAAAGCAGCAGCGGGTGCGTAATAAGAACAACGATTTTTCTTCGGATATTTCTTATGTGAAAAAGGTACAGAAAGAAAAAATAGAAGGAGTCATGGATGATGTCCGGGAAAATGACCAGAACCTGTTTTATGTCGGCGTAAATCTGGTAATCATGGCAGATACAAAGGAAGAGCTGGAAAGGATCACGGAAACCCTGCGGAACATGGGAAACGGACGGATGTGCCAGATCGAACCCCATTATTACCAGCAGTTGGAGGCTTTGAACACGGTACTTCCGGTAGGCGGAAGGCAGGTGTCCACGCTTCGTACCATGCTGACGAGGGATATAGCGGCGTTGCTGCCATTTAATGTGCAGGAGCTGAATGAAAAGGGAATCTGTTACGGTGTCAACCAGGTATCCCATAACCTCTGCCTTGCCAACCGGAAAAACCTTGCCAACGGAAACGGGATGGTGTTCGGCATACCCGGAAGCGGAAAATCCTATTTCAGTAAGTCGGAGATGCTTCAGGTATTTTTGGGGACTTCGGACGATATTATCGTGATCGACCCCACTTTAGAATATTTTGACATTGCTAATGCACTTGGGAATAACGCAGCGATCATCAACTTATCGACTTACACAAAGAACTATATCAACCCTCTGGAAATGGATGTATGGTCATTGGATTTAAATGATTCCCAGGGGCATATCCGTGATAAAGGCGAATTTATGCTTGGCCTGTGTGAACAGTGCTATGGGGATAATCTGAACAGCCGGCACAAATCCATCATTGACCGGTGTGTACGGAAGCTCTATATCGACATTGCAAAGAGCCGGGAAAAGCATATTCCGACCATGAGCGAATTTTATGAGCTGCTTATGGAGCAGCCGGAGCCGGAGGCGAAAGATATCGCGCTGGCTTTGGAGCTGTTCGTAAACGGCTCTTTAAATATCTTTAACAACCATACAAACGTGAATGTGCAGGCAAGGTTTGTCGTGTATGGAACCCGTGATTTGGGAAAAGAACTGGGAGCGATCTCTACCCTTGTCATGCTGGAGAATATCAGTGCAAGGATTGCGGAAAATGCAAAGATCGGACGTGCGACCTGGCTGTATATCGATGAGTTTCATACCGTCCTTGACAAAGAGTACAGTGCGAAGTATCTGTATACCCTTTGGAAAAAGGTAAGGAAGCTTGGCGGCCTGTGCACCGGTATTACGCAGAATATCGTTGACATGCTTCAAAATTATACGGCGGTCACAATGCTTGGAAACAGTGAGTTTATCGCATTGCTGAAGCAGGCAAACGTAGACAGCCAGGAGCTTTCCAGGGTAGCCGGAATCCCGGAAGCGCAGCTTAAATTTGTAAATAACTCCCCGTCCGGTACCGGTATCATCAAGCACGGGAATGTATGCATTCCATTTGACAACAGGATGAGCAAGGAAGAAAACCCGATCTACGCGCTGTTCAATACCAATATGCATGAAAAAGCAAAACAGGAGAGGGAATCGCTGCCTGACCTGCCGCAATCATTTTGAAAATCCATCCGGGCTTTGAGGCATATTGCTTTTTTATGTGTAATTGCGTATGATATCAGTATCAAAAGAGGGGATTTTGCTTATGTCAAGGAAAAACCACAGGGTTGTAGATGGAAAGCTGCTTCAAATGGATAAGCGTTTTTCGGATTTAAAGGAAAAACAGAAAGCACGGATAGCAGAATGGTTTTATGCTGCATACCGGGAATACTGCCTGCAGGCGGGACATCCGCCGGATAAAGAGGCCGATAAAAGGATTTTGGATTCTGTTTCGGGACAGATTGCGGATGCGGGGGATTTGGATTCCGTATAGGGAACTGGTATCTTATTACCGGCGGAGGAAGAATAAATTTAAAAAACGTCTGGAAAAGGAAACAGATACTTGATGGCGGGATAAGGGAAAGAATGTCAGGGCTGCGGTTTTTGGCATTCTTTTTTATTTGCTTTAAAAAGAGATGGAAGGAGTGGTATATTTGGAATCAACTTTGGCTGTTTCATTGGGCGAACAGGAACATTTAAAAGAATTTTTTGACAGCATGAGGGCGGCGGGAAAGAAGGGACAGGCAGAGGATATTGAGAACCTGCTTTCCTGTATTGAAAGTATGCAGGGGGACCTTACCGATGCGCTTGATGAAGTGAAATATCTTCGGGAACAGATAAAGACCATGCAGGATAAGACGATGCAGGCAAAGCTCCAGAAAGCACAGGAGGAGATGCAGGAGTATATCCATATGGCACGCAAGGAAATGGGAAAGGTAAAGCAGGAAGTATCCGAACAGATCAGGAACGCCGTCTATACCTGTAAAAAGAAAGGAATCCAGGCACTTGGCAGTATGCTGGATGCGGCACATATCTATGAGGGATTAAGCCGTGTAGAGCTGCATCTGAACAAATCCGTGGAAGCAATGGAGCGGAGGATTGAAAAGGCAGACCGTATAGCAGACGAACTCCACGGAATCAAAGGGCATATGAAGAACATTGGGAATGTGGCAGTTGGGAAACCTGCCGGGGAACTGGCCGAGCGTGACAGTTCCCAAGGTATGATGTTCAAAATTGAGAAGAGCATGGAATTTTGTAAACGGTTGATTGCCGGTATGAGCCAGAAAATGCTCCGGGCGAAAGCGCATATCCTGCATTTTAGGCGGGCTGCAGAAAGCAAAGGAGAAGAAAAGGTTGCTTCCGTACAGGAAATCATGAAAGAACTGAGGGAAGCATCGGCAATGTCCTTTACTGTCCAGCCGCGTGCCCTGGAGCAAAGATAGCGGGGAGAACATATGGAAGATGAAAAAGAACGTACCATGACATTTTCCCAGTTATTATTGCTGCTGACGGTTTTGCCGGAGGACGTTATGCTGGAAATCACATGGGAGGATGGGGATGGAGAAAGAACATAAACTGAAAGTAGTCAGTATCCGTCTGGTTGACGATCCGCCGCTGTTCAGTAAAAAGCCGCTCCATACTTCTGCGGATGCGGTTGAGGTAATTGGGGAGGAATTGCAGAAATATGACCGGGAACTGTTTTGTATCCTGAATCTGCGGACGAATGGACAGGTCATCAATATGAATATTGTAAGTACAGGGACTTTAAATGCGGCGTTGGTCCATCCCCGTGAAGTGTTCAAATCAGCAATCCTTTCCAATGCAAGTGACATTATTCTTATCCATAACCATCCATCTGGAAATTGTGCGCCCAGTTCATTGGATGTACAGATCACGGAGAATCTGAGAAAATGCGGGGAACTGTTGGGTATCCCGGTCAAGGACCATATCATTATCGGCAGCGGGAAAGCATATTACAGCTTTGTGGAAAACGGCCTTTTGAAACAGACGGGCAAAAGTACCGGTATGAATATAGCGGCAGAAAAGGGAATGAATGGGCAGACGCGGTAAAAAACTGGAAAATGGAGGAAGCGTGCAGGAACCTTATGGAGAACCAAATTGACGGAACCGCCATTTATGGGTATAATTGAGAAAAAAGATTTTGACAATAAGGATGAAGACTTTTACAGTTCCGATGTCCGTTCGTGTGAGTAAACAGGGTTTTTTAAAATAGCAGAAAAGGTACACTTAGGGGGAAATATGGAAAGAAACATAAGTGTTGTGAAGGATGTTAATGGAAATCAGATTGTGGTAATAAATGATATACAGTTTAAAGGCAGACAGAATATCAACTGGGATGAAGTCGAGCAGTATTTAAAGCAGTATGTCGGAGAATTTGTAGAAATTGCGGAGAGTAAAGAAATCATATATATAGGCAAAGATTTGCCTGATGAATATGCGGGTTCTAAGTATACGGCGAAGTTGAAGGGTGCTCTTGCGAAGGCAAAAGCGAATGCTGCACAAGGGATTCCTGAAATGATTGAAATAGCCGAAAACAAAAGGTTCCGGGAAAATCTGGCAAAAAAGCATAACAGAAATGCCCGTTTTGGATGGTATCGCTATGATTCCCGTTTTGCACTTCCAATTTATGATGACTTAGGAGAGGTTTTACGTTATAATGTATTTCACGCGGAGCTTGTTATAAGACATGCGGAAGATAATAAATTATATCTATACGACATAATAAACATAAAAAAAGAAACGAGTACCCCGCCTAAGCTATAAAGCTGTACGGTTAAAAACTCATTTCTTGTTTTTAATTATATGATAGAAAACAAAAAAAGTCAAGAGAAATATATACGAAGCATTATCGCTGTGTACGGTAGTGCTTTTTTTATTGCAAAAATGGAAAGGAGGAAGATGTGTGGAAACTGGTAAGATGGGCAAGGATGCCGCCAATGGCATACAGGTTACTTTTTTTGTGGCAGAGTGCATGGAATTTCTGCGGTATGGGGAATACGTGGAAGAAATTGCTTCTGCAAAAGAAGCACTGGAATATTACGAAAAGATTCCGGGGGACCGGTTAAATGCCGGGAAAGGAATCGGTGTCCACGTACATGACCCCGAAGAGGCCGACTTTATGCCGGAATTTCAACTGCTTACCGGGAAAAGGATGGATATAGATATCCTGCAGATGATGTATGGATTTGAAAAATATCCCCAGGTCTTAGAAGCAGCAAGGGAGCTTATCGCCTTAAAACCGGAGATCACGGTCATTGACAGCCAGCGGCTTTTAGCGGAACCGGAGGTTACGATAGGGGCAGTGGAAATGGCTGAGAAGATTAATGAGTTCCAAAGAAAGCTGGACCCGGATTATTATTCCCATTTTTATCCGGACGGTGCGGCACATGTAAAAAAGATAGCTATGCAGATATTGGCGGATAAAGGGAAGAACGAGTATTTGTCCTGGCTGTCATCCGGGAACTTTGGACAATTCCCGGAAATAAGGGAGGAAGCAGCAGAAATCCATAACCTGTTAGAAAAAGCGCAGATCCAGTGGCCGGAAACCTTGTCCCCATTTGTTTATATCGATTATAGTGAAGATGCAGAGCTGGAGGAGGGGGATGTCCTGCCGATAGAAGAGGCGGATCCTTTATTTAGAAGCCTGGATCAGAATCAGGTCATGGATAGGACGGGATATAACAAAACGCAGTTTGAGGTCTGGTACCAGATGAATGGGGAATGTTCTTCTTATGAGGGCAGGCAGGACTTTGGTGATGGGGAAGGAAGCCTTTTGAACCATATTGATGCATTTCAGCGATATTATCTGGAGACAGAGGATGGGGCGAGGATGTTAGAGTACATGGGGAAAGAACGGGCGCAGCGAATGATAGAAGGTGCGGAATATGTCAGGGATACACTCCTTCCATTCCTGAAATATTACTGCAACCTGTATGAAATCGAGAAAGCACTGAAGGAAGAGCAGGAAAACAATAAGAAAGTTCCGGTTATAACAGACCGGCAGGAAGCACGTATGGAATACCATAGGGATATGTTCCGGTTCATCGAAGAGAGCCGCCGTGCGCTTTCCCAGGGAGGCGAACTCCCTAAAATGCCGGATATCAAAGATTATGAAGAAACAAAGGAAAAGAAATCATACCGGGAACATGTTATGAAAGAGATTGAAGAGGAGGCAAAAGGCTATAACATGACCGTGGAAGAATACGCAAAGAACGGCTATGAGCCAAAGGAAAAAAAGAGATAGCAAAATAGAAAGGAGGTGGAGTTCCGGCCGGGTAAAAGATATCTTCACTCCTTTTTTGATTGGATTTAGAAAAAATAGCGATTGAACGGATTCAGGCAGCCAGTGCGATGGCGATGAATCATTATGGCAGCCCTTTGCTGATTACAGACAGCGGGGGAAAAGACAGTGCGGTATGCAGGGAGCTTGTGAGGCGGTCCGGCGTACCCCATGAGATTATTCATAATCTGACAACAGCGGATGCGCCCCAAACGATCTATTATATCCGGGAGCGTTTCCGTCTTGCAGATGAAGCAGGCATCCGCTGTTCCATCCAGTATCCTTATTACAAAGGAAAAAGAGTTACGATGTGGAGCCTGATACCCCAAAAGAAAATACCGCCGACCCGACTGGCACGTTATTGCTGCGAGGTTTTAAAGGAAGGGAGCGGTGTTGGGCGGTTTATCACTACCGGCGTAAGATGGGCAGAGAGCAAGAAAAGAAAAGAGGGAAGAGGCATCTATGAGGCGTTTGCCAGAAATAAAGACAAAAAGATCATATTGAACAATGATAACGATGACCGGAGGCAGTTGTTTGAATCCTGCCAGATGAAGAGCAAGCATATCTGTAATCCGATCATTGACTGGAGTGACAGGGATGTTTGGGACTATATCCATGCAGAGCGGATTCCAATCAACCCGTTATATGAGATGGGGTTCTTCCGGGTGGGATGTGTAGGCTGCCCTATGGCCGGCAAACAGCGGTACCGGGAATTTTCCATTTTCCCTACGTATGAACGGGCCTATAAAAGAGCATTTGAGAAGATGCTTCTGGTAAGAAAACTGGAAGGAAAAGACGATACAACCGGGGGATGGGTTGACGCAGAGAGCGTGTTCCGGTGGTGGATGGAGGATGATACCATGCCGGGACAGTATGAATTAATGTTCGATGAAGAGAGCAATGAGTTGTACTATTAGCGGTGCTTCAGATTGGAGGTGATAGGCATCAAAGAAAGATACAGGGGAAAATACCGGATTTCCTATGGATTACAGTATGATGCGTGGGAGCTGGCGGTGCAGCTTCCGGACTGGGAGGAATATGGGACAAAAGAGGAAGCCGATAAAAAAAGTGAAAACAGGATGGTATCTGCATTGCTGGCTGCGGATGCCATTTTTTTGTTATATGAGGGTACCGTGCAGAAAATCCTGCCGGAACAGCAGGAGCGTTACCAGTTTTCCTATTTATGTGAGGAAGCCTATGAACGTCTTGGACCGCCTCTATCTCCGGAGGATATTGACAAGCTGATTGAAAAAGGAAGGCTGGAAGAAGTGATATTCAGCCCCCGGTATATGTTGACCGAGGATGATTATGTCGAGTTCCATGGGGATTTATCAGAAGTTTACAAACAATTGGCAAAGCGCAGAAAAACCAGGTACCGGCTGCCGGAGCATTTGGCAGGCAGGGAAACAGTTTTGGGGTACCTGTTTGAAAGTATCTGGTACCAGACAGAGCTTCTTGGGGAGGTAGTCCATGGATCTTAAAATTAAAAAAGAGAAAACCCCGGAAGTGAAATTCAAAAAAGAAATGGAGATTGCTGTACATAAGAAAAACCTGGTATCCCCTCAGAATGAAAATCGGACTTCCTTCCACATAAAAGACAGTGCTGATTTTTTGGGAAAGAAGAAAACGGCGGATGGCAAGGATTTCGCAGGGAATGCATTAAAAGAGAAAAGTATCCGGGATGGAAAAACAATGCAGCCAGCCGGCCACAGCATGGAAAGGGAGAAGCAGGGAGCCTCTGCCCGAAGCAGTACAGAAAAGGCCAGGGATAACGGAAACAGAAGCATGGCCGTAAACGGAAAAACTGTACAGGACAAAATGAGGCGGACAGCAAAGGACACAGCATCCAGAAATCATGTGCAGTATGGAAACAACTGGCAGGGCAGGGAGCAATCCCTGCCGCCAAAGGATGCGGAAAATACACCTGGGGGCCTGCCGCCGCAGGCCATGTACCAGGCGGGGATTTTGACGAACGCACAGGCAAAAGAGAAATTCAGGCAGAATAAAAAAATCAGGGCGCTTTCTGATACTCCGAAGATAAAGACGAAGAAAACAGAGATGATGATAAAAGGCGTAAGGCGGGGCGGCAAAGCGGTACTTACCCAGTTAGATGGAGGGGAAGAGGTAAATGAAGCATTTCATGCCATAGATACCGTCAGACGCCCGCTGGACAGTGCTGCAGAAAAACGGAAGTATGCAAAAGCAGAGGAAAAGCTAAAGATCAAGCAGGCTGACCAGAAAATCAGCAGTAAACAGTTTCAGAAGGAATTGAAGAGTAAGAAAAAGGAGATCGCGCATAAGCAGACACAACAGGCGATCCGGCAAAGAAAGCTGCAGTATGTGATCAATAAACTGACCGGTTCAGGGGAGAGTGACAGTATTGTACAAGTGGCAAAGGACATTGTGCGGGTAAAAGCCGAGTTTGTGATGCTCAAAGTGGTAAAATTCATCGGTGCGCTCCTTGCCCCTTTATTTGGAATCCTTTTCATGGCTGCGTTTCCGGTAGTGCTGATCGTGATGCTGTTATACTGTTCCCCATTAGGGGCATTTATGGAAAATCCTTCTAAGGAGTCACCCTCCATTCAGGAGGTCCTGGGCGGTTATTATATGGAATTTAACCAGGGCGTGTCTGCAAATGCCGGGGAAAACGGGACCGTTACCTATCTGCATGAAAAGGATGGGAATTATGTGAGCAATTACATGGATACCCTGATGGTCTACATGGTCCAGTATGGAACCGGCGACCTTGGAGTTGTCATGGATGAAGAACACAAACGATATTTAAAGGAAATCTTTGATGAAATGAACAGTTTTGAGGATACCACCGTGACTACCACGATCCAGGCCGGGCAGTCTTTGGGAAATGTAGTGACAAGTGCCTACTGTTCCTGCCCGATCTGCTGCGGCGTATGGTCAGGCGGGCCCACTGCGTCCGGTGCCATGCCGACTGCAAACCATACGCTTGCGGTAGATGCCGCCAACCCATTTGTCCCTATGGGGACAAAGATCATTATGAATGGAACGGAATATGTGGTAGAAGATACCGGGAATTTTGACCAGTATGGAGTACAGTTTGACATTTATTTTGATGACCATACAACCGCAAGCAACTGGGGACACCAGACGATGGAGGCTTTTCTGGCGGACGGGGATGAAAATACGATTTCCGTAACGAGAAGGGGAAGTTATGTGAAGAACATGAATTATGAGGATTATATCGCACTTGGCAAGCTGACAGAGGAACAGGAAGAGCTTTTGCGCGAAGCAATGAGCGAAGAGTTCCGAAGTGAGATCCCGTCTTTCGGCGTAGGAAGTGACGTTGCGAACCTTGCGCTTACGAAAGTAGGATGCCAGTACAGCCAGGATCGCAGATATGAGGAGGGCTTTTATGACTGCAGTTCTCTGGTACAGCGGTGTTATGCGGAGTTTGGCATTAATCTTCCTGCCATTGCATCCACACAGGGACAGTATATCGTAGAGCATGGACTGGAAGTGACAGAGGACATGCTGGAACCGGGCGACCTCATTTTTTATTCTTATGAGCAAAACGGGGAGTTCCGCAATATTTCCCATGTGGCAATTTATATCGGAAACGGAAGAATCGTTCATGCGGCGAATACGGCAAGGGGCGTGGTAAACGACCCATTCAACCCGTCAAATATCGGCTTATATGGTAGACCAAGTTTAGGGAAGTAAAGGAGGCATATGGAAAAAGAATATGACGTTACGATAAGGGAAATCCTGCAGCGCACGGTAAGGCAGAAAGCATCCAGCAGGGAGGAAGCGCTGGAAATCGTGGAAGCAAAATACCGGGCAGAAGAGATCGTCCTTGCAGCAGAGGACTTTTTTGACCATGAGTTTGGGTGCCGGGAGGTCCCTATCACTAAGGAACAAAAAAGGTAGGGTGAAACCATGGGAAGAAAATCAGGAGATATGGACTATGCAATGGAACTAAAGGCTGATTACCAAAAATGGTTTACAATCTGGAAGCAGGGATGGAGTGACCCGAATTATCCGGACGGGACAGGGCTTAATGGAGCCAGAGGGCGTATTATGAGGGAAAAAAAGGAACTGGAAAAGACTGACGGGGAATTGCCGGAGGAATACCACTGGCTTCTTCCCCCGGAGGTCCCGGAAGATTTTATGGCACGGACAAAAGAGCTCTGGTATGGCGGAATCCGAAGCTACCTGCGGTATCTGGCGGATGAGGATTACCAGTATCTGTGCCAGGTCAAGGATTCCCTTTCAAGGGAAATCATAAAACACAGCAGTATTGAAAATGTGATCGGTTATGTACAGGGAGTAAAATATGCGCTGGAGCATAAAGATTTTCTGACGCTGCGAAGGCATGAAAACCCGGAACGATATCTGGAAAGCTTTCAACAGTGCAGGGAGCGTATTGGGGAAATGCTCCTGAGGGAAAAGAAAGAAGCATTAGCGGATGAAAAAGGCGGGCAGCTTAATTTGTTCCAGATGGGAATGTCACAGAAGAATGGCGTGCATAGATAGGAAGGAGGGGATGCATGGAACATATAACAAAAGTAAAGGATTTATATGAGCAGACGGTCTCGATGATCTCCCAGTCGGAGGAATCATGGAAAGATTTTCTGGAATGTATGGGGCGGCTGTACCAGTTGGATTTTTTAAATACCTGCATGGTATATGCACAGAGGCCGGATGCCACGGTTCTGGCAGGGTTTGAACAATGGATGGAGCTTAATCTTCCGGTTATGAGAGGCAGTAAAGGAATTGCGGTCTTCCCGTCAAAACTGTTTGGGGAGAATGTTACCCATGTATTTGATGTGTCAGATACAAAAGGGAAAGGCGTGCGCCCCTGGAACTGGACAGTAAACGGAACTAACCGCCGGAAACTGGCCAAGATGCTTTTCCCGGAAATCTATGAGAAAGAAAAAAAGTTCAAAAATTCCTTAAACACCTTTACAAGAACGTATGTTTGGGTTATGATAAAAGGGGAGGATGGAATAAGCAAAACGCTGGAAAGGCTGAAAACACTTACCAGAGCGGAAGCATCTGCGGAGGAAATGGAGATTACCCAGTTTATCGTAAACAGCACACTTTATGCAGTGGAGAGCCGGTGCGGGTTTACAGACAGGGAATTGGATTTTTCTCTTATCAGCCAGTACAGGAATGAGGAAATCCTGTACCGTGCAGGGCGTTTGATCTCCCATTTATCAGGAAAAGTTTTATTTGAAATATCAAAAACCATGAAAAACATCGATTTGGAGAGGAGTGAATATTATGGCAGGGATTACAGGAATCCAGTACAAGGAAGTGGACGGCCTGCAGTTTCCCGTATTGGAGGGAACCATGAGCGAGGAGAAGGTAATGGCAGCCCTGAACAAATACGGAAGGATGGCGGCCAGGGATTTACAGGAGAACGATCCGGACCGGTACGAGATGATGCTGCTGTCGGGAATGCTTCTTCCGAAAATGCAGGAAGTACAGGAACAGGCGGAGACACTGCACGACCAGATCTCGGAGAATCTGGTCAAAGCATGGATGGCACAGGACAACGTGAGTCCATACGATACCATGAAGATGACAAGCCTGAGGACACAGGCGGATATGGAAGCCGAGGAGGAAGTGATCAGGGAAATCATCCATCAGATGAGATAACAGAAACACAGCAGCCGGATAAAGAGATACCGGATGAACCAAAACAGGAAGAGGGAACCGCTGAGGCGGTTCCTTTTGCGTTATCGGATATCCAGCCGGGGGAAGTTACCGAAGAGATAAAACGTACCGTCCTTCTTGAAATGACGGAGGAAGGGCAGAAACAGGCCGTTTATCTGTTTTTTGCCAATAACCCGGATATAGGGGAACGGGGGGAATACCTGCATGAGATCTATGGGGATGACGAAGTACGGAAAGAATCAAAAGACGCCTTTTTGTCTTATGAAGGAGGGCGTGCCGGATTCTACCTGCTTTGGTCCGGGGATGATTCCCTGTATGAAGGGTACTGGTACTGGGAGGATGTATGCAAAAGCATAGAAAATCTGATCGGGGAAAGGAACTATCTTCCGTTGGAATCCCTTTCAGACCTGGCTATGGATGATGGGGAAGCCGTGGAGGAAGCAGAAAATGCCCCCGAGTTCGTGGATGAAGAGCCAGACCCATTAGAACTTCTGAAAGAGAGAATCCTGGATATCGGGGCGCAGTTTTATGCACAGAAGATCAGCACGGATATCTTAAAGCAAATGCTCTGCCGGATTTACAGTACCAACCAGCCGGGGAAAGAAAAAGCAGCATTTCTTAAAAACATGCTGACACAGCATGGGGAAATGCCGCAATCCTACCATACGGTACATCTGGATAACGAAAACTATGAGTTCCTTGTTTCTGAAGAGGGTGTGCGTATTTCGCTGATGGATGATCCGGGCGGGGAATTTGCCAACATCCAATTTGACTGGGAGGAATTTGGGGATATTACCGCCCATTTGGTAGAGGAAGACCGCATATCATACAGCGAGGACCTGGAAACGGTCAAACAACAGCAGAAAATGTTCCAGATGCTTTCCTGGTTTGTCAGCCTCCGTGGGGAGTATGCTGCGATATTGGAAAAAGAGGAACAGGAATTTCCGTCCGGGGAGCTGCAGCAGATGGTGGAGCGAGGGGCCTTTGAAGTGCCGCCGGACCCTTACCATGACAGTGTAAGAAAAGGGGCAGCACGGGAATTGGTGGAAAGGTCCATGGCGGTTGTGCCGTATCAGGCACTGGTCTACGATTTCTTTGGGCTGGATGTTACGAAGCGGGCAAAAACGGAATTTATCCAATGTCTTCTGACAGAAGTGAACCCGTACCGGGAACTGGCACTTCCGGCGGGGGATGTTCCCGTAAACCTGCGGCTGGAAGATAATCTTATCAGGCTCTCTTATATGGACCAGGAAGGGTACCAGTATGAACAGCTTTTATCCTATATGGAGATCGCCGGGGAAATCCAGGAGGCAATAGACAGGGATTCCTTTCTTACACCGGAAGAATATGAACTGGGAAAGATGGACGGATATGCTTTCTGCGGGGAAGAGGCAATAGAGCTGTTTCGGGAATTTTCCAACAAGGTCTGTGAGGAACCCCCGGCACGTACCGGGGAAAGCAAGCCGGAGACAGAAGTTACCCGGGAACCGGCAGCGGAAGCTACTGCAGGGGAGACAACCGAAAAAGAACCTGTGTTGGAAGAACCTGCGCCAACAGAAGAATTTTCCGGGGAACCGGCAGACTTTTATTATAAAGAAGGATGGAAATTGCCGGAAGGCGGAAGCAAAACCAGATACCAGTGCAATGTAGCGGCAATCCATACTTTACGGATGCTTGAACAGGAAGGAAGGCCGGCTACTGAAAAGGAGCAGGAGATATTGGCAGGGTATGTCGGATGGGGAGGGCTTGCAAACGCATTTAATGCCAGAAATGCCGCATGGAAGAAGGAATACAGGGAATTAAAGGAGCTTCTTAATGAGAAAGAATATGAACAGGCAAGGCAGAGTGTGACCACTTCTTTTTATACACCGCCAGAGATCATACGGGGGATTTACCATGGATTGAAACAGTTTGGTTTTCAAAACGGAAAGATACTGGAGCCTGCAGTGGGCATCGGAAACTTCTGGCATGGCCTGCCGGAAGAGATGCGGGAGTCGCAGCTTTACGGGGTAGAAGTGGATTCCATCAGCGGCAGGATTGCCGGATACCTGCATCCGTCAGCAAACATCCAGATTAAGGGATTTGAAGAAACGGAATTTAGCGATAACAGCTTTGACGTGGTTGTAGGAAATGTCCCTTTTGGGGATTTCAAAGTATATGACCCGCGCTATAAAAAGCAAAAACTGAAGATCCATGACTACTTTATTACAAAGAGCCTGGACCTTTTAAGACCGGGAGGAATCCTGGCGGTCATTACCAGTAAGGGAACACTGGATAAAAATGATAATTCCCTGAGGAAGAGCCTGGCAGAGCAGGCGCAGCTTTTAGGGGCGATCCGGCTTCCGGGGAAATCCTTCAGCAAAGATGCCAATACAGATGTGACCAGTGATATCCTGTTTTTACGGAAAAAACCGGAGCGGACGGCAGAGGAAACCATCTGGACATTTACCGGGCTTACGGAGGATGATGTACCGGTCAATGAGTATTTCCTGGAACATCCGGAAATGATGCTCGGCAGGATGGTATTTGATGAAAAAGTATTTGGGAAAGGCTCCAGGTATACCGCATTGGTAAACGAGGACCCGGATTTTAACCTTTCGGAACGGCTGTTATGTGCGGTGGAAGAACTGCCGAAAAATGTTTACCAGACCGGGGAACTGGCAGCGGAAAAGGAAGAAAGGGACAGGATTGACGCAGACCCGGACGTACCCAATTTTACATTTACGGTACATCAGGATGAGGTATATTACCGGGAAGGAAGCTATATGTACCGGTACCAGGGAAAGGAGAGCATGAAGAGGCGTATCCGTGGAATGCATAAAATCCGCCTTCTGGTGCGTGAGGTCATGGAGATGCAGGCCAGGAATTGTACTGACATAGAGCTGCAGGAAGCACAAACACACTTAAACAAACTGTATGACGCTTTTGTAAAGACGCATGGGCATTTTTCAGACCGTGCGAATAAGTCCGCTTTCCGGCAGGATAATGATTATCCGCTGCTATCTTCCCTTGAAGTGATGGATGAGGATAAAAATGTCCATAAGGCAGATATGTTCTATAAGCGCACAATCCGGCCAAAGGATATCATCACGCAGGTAGAAAATGCCTATGAAGCCTTACAGATCAGCTTATCGGAATACAATGAGGTCAACATCCCATATATGCTGTCCCTATATGCGGGAAGCCGTAAAGAAATGATAGAGGAACTGTCCGGAAGGATATATTTAAACCCTATGAAGGCAGACCCGCAGAACCCAAATGTGGGATGGGAAACGGCGGAGGAATATTTAAGCGGGGATGTACGCCAGAAGTTGAAAACTGCCCGTATTTACGCCCAAACGGACCCCGTGTATGCAGAAAATGTGGAAGCGCTGGAAAAAGTGCAGCCAAAGGACCTGACAGCACCGGAAATTTCCGTAAAACTGGGTACGACCTGGATTGACACGGAGGATTATGAAAAATTCCTATACGAAGTCCTGCAGACGCCGGAAAACTGCCAGAGGGGGAAAGTACCGTTAAGGATGGCCGTGACCGTGGAGCGGATGGATATGGATATGTCCTACCATATTGAAAATAAAGGCATGGTATCGAATACCATCCTTGCACAGCAGACTTTTGGAACCAGGAGGATTGATGCCTATACGCTTGCAGAAGAAATCATGAATGGCCGTGTGATTCTGGTGCGTGACCGCATAGAGGAAGGGGATAAAGTACGTTATGAGGTAAACAGGCGGGAGACCATGATTGCCAGGGATAAAGCGGAACAACTGAAAGAGGAATTCCGGAACTGGATTTTCAAGGATTCTGAACGAAGGAAAAAATATGTAGATTATTATAACCAGACTTTTAACTGCATCAGGCTTCGGGAATATGACGGTTCCTATCTGAAGCTTCCTGGCCTGAGCCCTTTGATTGAACTGCGTCCTTATCAGAAAAATGCGGTGGCAAGAATCTTATCATCGGGAGGGAATACCCTGCTTGCACATGCGGTTGGGGCAGGAAAGAGCATAGAAATGATCTGTGCCTGTATGGAAATGCGCCGGCTGGGGATTGCAACCAAGCCCATGATCACGGTGCCGAACCATCTGACGTACCAGATGGGAGCCGAGTTTATACGGACTTATCCCAATGCCAATATCCTGATCGCAAAAAAAGATGATTTCCAGAAAGAAAACAGGAGGCGCCTGATTGCCCGGATAGCAACGGGGGATTATGACTGTGTAATCGTGGGGCATACCCAGTTCCAAAGGATTCCCATTTCAGAGGAACGCCAGAAAGAAATGATGGAAAAACAGGTGGAGCAGTTAATGATTGCCATTGATATGGCAAAGCGGGAGGAAGGCAAAAACTGGTCCGTAAAACAAATGGAAACCAAAAAAAAGCAGCTTTTAGATAAGATTAAGCGCATGAACAATGAGGAAATCAAAGACCATGTGGTATGCTTTGAGGAACTTGGTGTCAATGCGCTTTTTGTAGACGAAGCGCATACTTTTAAAAATCTCGATATTTTTACAAAGATGAACAATATTGCAGGCATTAATGCCAATGGTTCCCAGAGGGCTATGGACATGCGCCAGAAGGCACAATATATCAATGAGATCAACCACGGTACCGGCGTTGTCCTTGCAACCGGGACCCCGATATCCAATTCTATGTCTGAGCTTTATGTAATGCAGGTATTCCTGCAGGAAATGCGCCTGAAAATGAAGGGCATTTATAATTTTGATGCCTGGGCTTCCAATTTTGGGGAGGTAACGACTGCGCTGGAACTGGCACCGGAAGGGACCGGATACCGGATGCGGACCCGGTTTAATAAGTTTGTAAACCTTCCGGAACTGATGATGATGTTCCGGGAAGTGGCGGATATCATCCTGCCGGAAATGCTGGACATACCAAAACCAAAGCTGAAAGGCGGAAAGTACATCATTGTGGAATCGGAGGCTTCGGATTATGTGCGGGCACGCATGGAAGAAATGGTAAGCCGTGCGGAAGCAATCCACAACGGCATGGTCAATCCACGGGAGGATAACATGCTGAAGATTACCGGGGAAGCGAGGCTTTTGGGGACAGACGCAAGGCTTTTGGATTTGAATGCCCCGGTGGATGAAGATTCCAAGCTAAATAAGGCAGTAAGGAATATCTATAAAGAATATGTGGATTCCATGGAGGACAAGGGAACGCAGATCGTGTTTTCCGATATTGGGACACCGGGAAATGGGAAGAAATTTACTGTATATGATTATATTAAGCAGGAACTGGTATTAAAGGGAGTACCGGAGGAAGAAATCTGCTTTATACACGATGCGAAGACAGATGAGCAGAGGGATAAGATGTTTTCCGACCTGCGCAGCGGAAGGAAACGGATCATCCTTGGAAGCACGGATAAACTGGGAACCGGAACTAATATACAGGACCGCATTGTTGCCATTCACCATATCGACTGCCCCTGGAAGCCCTCTGCTATAGAACAGCGTGAGGGCAGGGGCCTCAGGCATGGAAATAGAAATGAGGAGATAAATATTTACCGATATGTGACGACAAATTCCTTTGACGCATACCTTTGGGGAATCGTAGAGACGAAGCAGCGGTTTATTTCCCAAATCATGACGAGCAGGGATCTGGCAAGGGACTGTGAAGACGTGGATGAAACGGTATTGAACTTTGCGGAGATCAAGGCGGTAGCTTCCGGCAACCCTTTGATCATGGAAAAAATGGAGGTAGATAATGAGGTAACAAGGCTGCGTGTTTTAAAATCTGCTTATGAAGGAAAGCGGTATATCCTGCAGGATGCGTTTACTTTCCAATACCCGCAGAAGATTGCAGCAAGAAAGAAGAAACTGGAAATATTGGAAGAAGATATCCGGGTGCGGGATGCGGAAATGGAGAAAAACCCTTTGTTTGAAATCGTGCTGAGAGAAAGGAAATTTACAGAACAAAAGGAGGCCGGAGAATTTCTCCGGGCAATCATAGAACACACCATTCTGTACGAAGAACTTGCCATTGGTACTTATAAAGGGTTTGAATTAGCGATTGAGAAAAATTCGGATGGTGCAATTCTTTATGTGAAAGGGGGACAGACATATGAAGTGGAAATGAAAAAGAGCGATTCCGGAAACATGATACGCCTGGAAAATACCATCAATGGACTGGATGCCAAAGCCGAGGATATCCGCCAGAAGATTGCTGGTTATCAAGTGGAAATGGAAAACGCGAAAATTGAATATGGAAAAGAATTTCAGTACGAAGATCTGCTGAAAGAAAAATTAAGGCGGCAGACGGAGATCAATACCCAGTTAGAGATCAAAGAAGAAAATGAGGTCATTGAAAATGTACCGGAAGAAACAGTGGAGGCTCCGCAGATGGCGGCCGCCGCAAGATAATGGCAGATGCTGGAAAAGGCATCTTTTTTTATTAATTGAAGATCGGAAAGGAGATTATTTATGGATTATAGTATCAGAGTATATAAAGTGGAAAAAGAGGATAGCAGACTGAGAGGGTTTGTGAGTATTACGTTTGACGGGGAATTTTGCGTAAAGAGCATTGCGCTGAAACAGTCCGCAAAAGGAAACCTTTATCTGGAGATGCCAAAATACAAGGATTATGGAACCGAGGAGTATCTTCCATTCTTTGCATTTAAGGATGCGGAATTTAGAAAAGCGGTTACGGAGCAGGTTATTGAGGCTTACGGCCAGATTGAAGAAAAATATATTGACCGTGAGGAAACGTGGAAAGATGAGGAATTCTTTTATGATTTAAGTGTTACCCCAAACCGGGGAAATGATACATTCAAAGCGGAGGCTGCCATGAAAATCCAGGATGTATTTGTAGTACAGCAGATGCATGTGATCCAGGGATGGAATGGCAAAACCTTTGTGGGAATGCCGCAGATCAGCCAGAAGGGGGAAAGGGTGGATATCGCCCACCCGGTAACGGGAGATTTTAAGCATGAGCTGGAGTCTGCTGTTATGGAAGAATATCACAAAAAACTGGAATTCCAGCAGCAAAACCAGCAGCGCAAAGCAGCAAGATAAAATTATCTGATGGTAAATTTGAAAGTAGTCTCAAAAAATGTAGCATTTTCTGTGAAACGGTGGTAAGATAAAAACAGTATATTTGATTGGAGGACAAACAATGGCTGGAAGGCGTAAAAAACAGGAAAATCTTACACTGGAACAACAGTTGGAGGCTGTAACAAACGAGATCGCAGAATGTGAGGCGCATCTTAAAGAATTAAAAGAAAAGAAAAAAACTTTAAACAGTCAGATAGAAGAAAAACTGAAAGAGGAACTTTACAGGAAAGTTATGAAATCCGGGAAGAACCTTGATGATGTTCTTGCTGCGCTGTCCGAGTAAAGATAGAAGATGATATGTAAAATGGTAAAACCGCTATGGGGATAGTAATTTCTCATAGCGGTTTTTTTCTGGAAAGAGTAAGCAGGTCGGAGAATATAAAGGAAATGAAAATAGGAGAATTGGATGAACTTTTGGAACTGGAAGAACTGGTAAGCGGGTATTTCCTTTTGGAGCAGGATGAAGAGCGCCGGAAATTGTTGGAAGAAAATTATCTCTATATTCTATTTTTGGGCTTGGATATCCATGTGGGAATTTCGGAAAGTTGGAATCAAGATTCGGAAAGCTTTGAAGAGGATTTTGATTATTACCACTTCCGGCATTCGGATACCAAAGAAAGTATTTATACGGAGCAGGGAAGCTCATTAATTACCTGCATCCATAATTATACAGGACTTTCCTGGGAAGAAATTGAAAATATGGATTGTGAATATAGATAATATGAAGTGAAATAAAGGAAGATGTGGCGGCTGTCATGGGACAGCTTTTTTTAATGCCTAAAATGAGAAGACTTTATTGAAATAGTGAAAATGGCAGATAGGAATGTCAAAATAGTTGGGAGGGATATAACGTGAAAAAGGACAGGTTGTGGTCTTTGTTTTTAATTGCTACTGTGATTTTTATGATTGTTTGTGGATGTCGGCTCATCCAGATTGTACTTCGTTATCAGGAAGCGGACAGACTGTATGATGATATTGAAAAAGAAGTGTTTGAGCCTGATATTCCGGCTGAGGATGGTAAAAATCAGAAGGATGAAAATGACACAGGGGTAAAGCCGACAGTGGATTTTCACAAACTGATCAGTATAAATGAGGATGTTGTGGGCTGGATATCCATACCCGAGTTGGATTTGGAATATCCGATCACGCAGGGAGAGGATAACGAGTATTACCTTCATCATGCATATAACAGGGAGACAAATTTTGCTGGCAGCATTTTCATGGATTATAGGAATATGGAAGATTTTCAGGACCAGAACACAATATTGTATGGACATAATATGCTGAATGGTTCCATGTTCGGCTCTCTGAAACATTTGGATGTAAATACACGGCCTAAGGTAATCATCTATACACCGGATTCTATTCTGGAGTATGAGGCAGTAGATAGTAGGATTATCGGCGTTTCGGAAGCAAAGTATTACCAGGCCAGCTTCCAGGAGGAAGAATTTCTTTCGGTTTTACAAGAAATATGTCCTGAGATTAGCAAAATAGAAGGGGAAAGGATTCTTACCCTGTCTACCTGTAATGGAAATTCGGCGCAGCGGAGAATTATGCGCTGTAGGTTAGTAAGGGATAGTAATGGGTAGTAATTCTAATTCGTCCTACAGAAGTGAAAATTTTTTCATTGACAGACTATATGCCGGTTTGGGAGGAAGTGCTTCTATTAGTGATTCCGGGAGTTGCCGAAGAGGATGCTTTTTTGTAAGGAAACTTGGACGAAGCGAAAGTGTGTAGAAAACAGGCTACGGCGGTTCTTTTATTATCTGAAGAGACAGAATCAGATGAATTGAAGGAGAAAATGTGTAGATGATTTTGAAGAACTGCGCAATTACTGAATTTTGGATGGTATTTGCAAATAAAACGCTAAAAGGTTACCCGTTATTGATAAAATAGTGACAATTATAGCATATGATATAGCTTAAATAATATTTGCTTTACATAGAATAGGGGGGATTGTAATGGCTTCTTTTTTAAAATTTTTGTTAAATTTTATATCTAATTTTTTATTATCCGCATAAACACTATACTTTCAAGTATTTTGCAGTATAGAAAATCATTCATTTTACCACGAATTTACCACGATTGAATGAGCCTTGATATGACCATTATAATAACACCCAAAAGACACCATTACACCTAAATGGTGTCTTTTTAAAAGCAGTCAATCCTAAGACTAACTGCTTTGTGTGTATGGATATGAAATTGTCAAACTGGAAGTTGTCTGATTAGCAATTATCTTTTGCAATTTATAACTGCATCAAAAAGAATACCAGTACACTCGAGAGTATTGTTACTGTCCCCATTATGATAAACATCATGGAAGTATATTGTAGATGACCAGTTAGATGGGTCAATTACAATATACCAGGATATAAATCCATTTTCTTCAGCCTTATTATAGAACTCTATAGCCTTAACTTTTTCATTCATCAACACATAAATACTTCCGATAGAAAAATATGCTTCAACATAATTAGGGTCCACTAATAATGCTTTTTTAAATGATTCAATCGCTTCATCGTACTTTCCAAGATTTGCACATGCATTTCCAAGATGAATATATGCTTCCATTGTTCGTGGTGCTTCCGCAATAATATCCTCGAGCAACAGCTTTGCGGCATCATATTTTTCAGCAGAAATAAGCATAATTCCCTGACTCACTTTGTCATTTATCATTTCAGTATCCATAAAAACATCCTCCTAGTTAATCTTTGATTTTAATACCTCGTACAATGAAGGTGTAAAATAATCATTTATCTTTATATTACTATCCACCATCTCAGTTATATTTATTTTGTGAATATCAGTAGATGTATTAACAATTTTCTCAACCATCATTCCATCAATGCTTATTTCGAACAGCTTATCATCATAACTCAAATTATTTATTCTGTTCAAGTCAATCACAACAATATTTCTTTTATCTGCAGGTGTTTGATATTTTATTCTAAATATGTAAAATAATTTATCATCAACAATTTCTATCATCTCGTCAATACGACCACCTATAAACGTGTGTTCAAGTCGCATTCTAAGTACGTAGATTAATAACACAGCCGTCAACCCCATTGATGTGTAAATAGATGTTTCACTTGCCACTAAAAAATAACTAAGCTTTCCAGTTCTCATATTTGTTGAAACTAAATTACCTGTTACTATACAATAAATTGGAAATAATATCGCATAAGCAATAACCAATGCAAAAGAAATCTTCTCAAAGAGCCACAAATAATAAATGCCTCTTCTATTCTTACGATTCTCTATTTGAATTTTCTTTTTTAGACCACTGTCAACCGAAATACTCATATTAACCTCCAATCAAACCAACAACGTCTTCAATTGTTTTTACAGTTTTTGTTCCATACTTGTCAAAAATTGAAAAGACTTTCGAATTTTTACCAATTCCAGTAACATTTTTCAAAGCCTTTATTGAACCATCAACATTCTTATCTGACTCTGTATAAAAATCATATAGCCCATCAACATTTTTCAAGAAATTCATTGTGTTATCTGTCGTTTTCGTAACATTAAAAAACTTCACTAACTTTTCAGGAATACTATAGGTTTCCCTACTAAAATTGAATGTAAATTTTCCTAATTCAAATTTTTTATCTTTAAAAAATACAGAATACTTACTAACCTTATCAGAAGTTGTAAGTTTTATTTTAAAAGAACCATCCTTGAATTCACCTGTAGTCGCAGTTCTTCCCATGTCATGCAATATATTTCTTTTTATGTTTGACCATGTAAAGCTGTAACCTTTATACCATTTATCTTTATTGTATCTAAAATTAATGTTATCGTTTCTGGTTGTCACCCTATAGTCTTTTACATTTCCCAAACTAGCAATATTACAAACAAACGCCGTCGTATCTGCTACAACCTTTGTAGTATCTATAACTTTTCCCGCTTTGTTTCATCACCTCAACTTCTAATTTGCTTGTTTCTCCATATCCATATTATAACAGTTCCATATATCTGCCACAATAAAAATCAACATACCCTTTAAATATTTTCTGCATTGAACATACACACTTTTTCTTTCTTCCTCTTGATTACCCACCACAGAAAAGAAAAAGCCCTGTCAAGAGCCTTGCCACCATTGGTGGTGCTTTGCACTCTTTACTGGGCTTTTTGTTTGCTGTATCTTCCATGCAAGAGGAAATTAAAGACCTCTGTTCCATTTCGCCTTTAGATAATCTTCATAGTCTGCTTCATTGAAGTCTACTTGTGGAGAAGTGTCGGGAATGTTGTTTCTGTTGTCTATATCCGCAAGCTGACGAAATATCCAATCATCATAAGGGTCATGGTATTTATACTCTTTGGGCTGTTCTCTGTATCGGTCTAACCCTCGCATTTCCTTATGTACTTTCATCATGCGTTCTATTTTTTGACGCTGTATCAACTGTTTGATTTCCATAAGTTCTTCAATTTCTACAACCTCATTAGAAAGATAATTGCTGATGTATCTAATCAATATGGTTTCCATGTAAAATCTGTATTCGTTTTCATTATCGAAAAATTCATTTTCAGACAGATAATCTAAAGAAACATTGAAGTCCTGTTCCCGTTTGATAATATCCATGATATATGGCTCGGTGTGGTCGATATACTTCCATTCTCCCGACAATAATTCATTGGGCGTTACACCCAGCACGTCCATTATCTTTTCTAACGTATCAAAGGTAGGATAATTCACGCCACGTTCAATCTTGGAAAGGCTCTGCATATTGATACCGATTTTGTCCGCAAGTT
>ERZ773183.45-NODE-45-length-149737-cov-14.174931_pt1 | contig 149737 bp, 142 predicted proteins | sample MGYA00580532_ERZ773183 | MGnify/ENA primary metagenome ERZ773183 (study PRJEB29015, sample SAMEA2737791) | human gut metagenome | biome: human gut; feature: human-associated habitat; material: faeces | place: China | collected 2012 ...
TGACTCGAATTGTTTTTATCATCTTCTTCACCACCATCATCTATCAGTTCTTTTACAAGTTTTCTTGCTTTATTGGCACGTTTGCCTTGTAATTTACAACTAAATACAGTTATTATCTGAACTAAATCTTCAACAAGTTCTTGTTGCTCTGTCTTTTCAGTATGATCGATGATTTCAATATCACAATCATATAGACTTGCAATATATTCAACTAATTCAAATCCAAATCGTAACAATCTGTCTTTATAAAAAACAACCACCTTGTCCACTTTATTTTGAGATATTCGTTTCATAAGTTCTTTTCTATCTAAATTAGGTTTTACATTCATAACTTGATTTAATTGCTCATGCGAATAATATCTATATCCATTACTGGAAGTGTGATGTGGATGAAGTTTACCCTTTTTATCCCAATTCCTTAATGTTTGAGCCGATACACCTAATATTTTTGAAAATTTATTGATAGAATAATATTTACTCATAAACAAATTCTCCATATAATATTTATAATTTATTATAAGATTATTTTAACAGTTAAACACCTCCATAATAGATGTAATACGTTTTGGACAGTGATTACCAAATTTTGTACTTACAGCATCTCAATAAAAGCTGCCATTCTCGTATTGATCTGTTCAATATCTGCCTGTGAATAATCTGTCTCAACCACTGTGTACGGGATTCCTTTTTTGTCTTTCACTAATTTCTTGATAAGTGCGGTTTCCACATTATATGTATGACACGCCTGAAGAACAAGATCTACGACACCATCTACCTGAAAATCATCGATCAGCTCATCCAAAAGATCCAGACGATTCTTATTTGGAGACATACAAGAACATCCAATGTTTAAATATTTTCTTGCGAGTGCATCATATACATCTGGATTCTCTTCATCTACCATTGCTAACGGTTTCATTCCAGTACAGTTTTCAAAACATACGACAACTCCACCATTATCCTCAATTGCACGAATGACTTTCAAGGCCGCACCGCCAGATGGAGATCCGGTTACAAGGATCCTTGGTTTTTTCCCTATATTTTTTCCTTCTGTATATTCTTTTTCAATTTTATCTGTTACCGCATTGATTCTGTCTTCAAGACCTTCTGTGTTAATGTCAAAACCACTTCCATATACAGTATTGATCACATCTAATCCATTGACTGGTGCAGGATCATTTGCCATTACATATTGAAGACGTCTTAATGCTTTATTGATTCCATTTCTTAATTTGATCTGATGAAGAACTGCCTCATCTGTGATCGTTGTCTCAAATTTATCTTCTAGAACTTTCTTGAAACGAAGTAATTCTTTCTTATATAACTGGATTCCATCTTCTGTCTGACAGTTTGGAAGTTCTACGACATGAACTGGTTTAAAATCAGCAAGCATTTCGTACATTTTTTTCTTTCCATCGCATGTTGTTTCTCCTACAACCAAATCTGAAAAATAGAAGAATGGACATTTATCTGTTTTGGCAAATCCATAACTTGATTTGATCAATGGACATAGGTTTCTTGGCAGATCTTTTTCTGCATCTGGGATTGTTTCATCTGATACGGAACATAATCCGACAACTGCTGCACCCATGGCATTTGGAATCTCTCTTGGAAGATAGGTACAAAATACACCGACAACAGGTATTTCTTTTTCTTTAACCTCCTTGATCGCGAGAAAGGAATTCTTTCTCTGTTCTGCAAATTCCTCAAAAATCTCTGGTAACTCTTTCTTTAATTCAACCATTGTTTGAATCCTCCTGTAAGTAAAAATTATCATTTTATTTTGCGGATGCCTAAAACGGCAGCTCCAATTGCTCCTGTGTATTGACATAACGGATCTGTTGCTACTTCTTTCACTCCTAAATGACTGGCTAATGATCGTTTGATCACATCAAATTGTGCTAGTCCACCAGAGAAAAATACTTTTGGATTCGCTGGCGCCAATTTCTGTGCAAATGAAGCGGTTCGCTGACAAATAGATTCTACACAACCAAGAACAATATCACCAGGTGCAATATCCTGTGCCAATAATCCAACGATTTCACTTTCTGCAAATACAGCACACATACTGTTGATCTTCGCAGGTTTGGAATCTTTTACAAAAGTGTCGATTCTTCCAATCTCACTTTCGACTCGTTTCATCGTCATCTCAAGGAATCGTCCAGTTCCAGCAGCACATTTATCATTCATTAAAAAATCTGTGACACATCCAAGATCGTCAATGGTGATCACTTTGCTATCCTGCCCACCGATATCTATGATCGTGTCACAATCTGGATTCATAAAAAATGCTCCAGCTGCATGGCAAGTAATCTCCGTGATCTTGAAATCTGCCTGATCTAACAGATTCCTTCCATATCCAGTTGTTACAATAACATCTATTTCTTTATGTTGTTTTTTTATCTCTCTGTAAAGAGCTTCTAGAGATTTCCTTGGACTGATCGATGTTGGGATCATCTTTGTATCTATTATCTTCATATCTTCTAACAAAACGGCTTTTGTCATAGACGAACCAGAATCTAATCCTAAACTTATCACTGTACATTGACTCCTTTTGGAAAGTTTTTCGGGTAAATTTTATCATGAAAATGGTGTGGTTGCAATGTAAAAAAACATGCTTAAAAAAAGAACTATACATTTTCATTCAAATCCTTTATAATAGTATGCTGTGAAAAATAGCAGTATAAAACTGCTCATCATGCATTAAAAAAAAGGAGACGAAAGAAAAATGAATCAAGAGAAAAACAAAGGTGCGGAATACGACTTTTACGGGAAACTTCCGCTGCAAAAAGCGATTCTCCTTGGTCTGCAGCATGTATTCGCTATGTTCGTAGGTAACCTTACTCCAGTCCTTATCATTACAGGGGCTTGTGGTATTGCTTCTGGAACCGAATTTGCAGACGTTCAGATTGCGCTTTTACAAAATGCAATGTTAATTGCCGGAATTGTTACACTGATCCAGTTGTACGCGATCGGACCGATCGGTGGAAAAGTTCCAATCATCATGGGAACGAGTTCAGGATTTATCGGTGTCTGCAGCAGTGTTGCATCTGTTATGGGTGGTGGAATCCTTGGATATGGTGCGATCATGGGTGCTTCCATTATCGGTGGGTTATTTGAATCTGTATTAGGATTTATGTTAAAACCACTTCGAAGATTTTTCCCAGCTGTCGTAACTGGTACGGTTGTACTTTCCATCGGATTATCACTGATCGGTGTTGGTGTGAATTCTTTTGGTGGAGGAAATTCTGCTAATGATTTCGGTTCAATCGAGAACTTGTTACTTGGAACAATTGTTCTTGTGATCATCATTGCATTAAAACATGGAACGAAAGGTATCACAAGTGCTTCTTCTGTACTGATCGGAATTATCGCAGGATACATTATCGCAGGAATCATGGGTGTTGTACTTCCTACAACTGCTGTCAATGCAGATGGTGTAGAGTATACAAAAGCATGGGTGTTAAACTGGGATAAAGTTGCTCAGGCTGGATGGTTTGCCATTCCAAAATTTATGCCTGTAAAAATCATTTTTGATGCAAGAGCGATCGTCCCTGTACTTATCATGTTTATCGTAACTGCTGTAGAAACAGTCGGAGATATTTCCGGAGTTATCGAAGGTGGTATGGATCGTGAAGCTACAGATTCTGAGCTTTCTGGTGGTGTTGTCTGTGATGGTATCGGATCTACGATCGCAGCATTCTTTGGTGTTTTACCAAATACGTCATTCAGCCAGAATGTTGGTCTTGTTACTATGACAAAGATCGTAAACCGTTTTGCACTTGCAACAGGAGCAATCTTCTTAATCCTGTGTGGATTATTTCCAAAACTTGCTGCATTGATCTCTATCATGCCACAGAGCGTATTAGGTGGAGCAGCTGTTATGATGTTCTCTTCTATCGTAATCAGTGGTATTCAGCTGATCACAAAAGAACCATTAACAATGAGAAATATTACTGTCGTATCTGTAGCTCTCGGACTTGGATATGGAATCGGTGCAAACAGCACAGTTCTTTCTGGACTACCTGAAGGAATTCAGTTGATCTTCGGAGGATCTGGTATTGTACCTGCGGCACTTGTTGCAATTATTTTAAATATTGCATTGCCAAAAGAAGATTAAATAAACTAATAAAAACAGCACTGCATTGGGAATTTTATTCCTGTACAGTGCTGTTTTTCTATATGCTTTCCTGCGTCTATTATCAGCTCATAACACCAATTTCATCCGGTACGATCACATCAGCTTCTGTGCATGCAAGGATATCTTCTACACTATATCCTTCTGCAAGTTCCCTTAACACCAGACCATCTTTTGTAACTTCAAAATAGCAGCGTTCTGTTACGATATCTGTTACACAATGAACTCCCGTCAAAGGAAGTGTACATTTCTTTAATATCTTAGACTTTCCACTCTTTTCACAATGGTCTGTTGCTACGATGATCTTCTTCACTCCGGCACACAGATCCATGGCACCACCCATTCCTGGCACCATCTTCCCTGGAATCGTCCAGTTAGCGATATTGCCTTCTTGGTCTACCTGAAGTGTACCAAGAACTGCTGCATCAATATGTCCGCCACGTATAAATGCAAAAGACATCTCATGATCATACACGCTTCCACCTTTGATCACAGATGCAGGCTGTCCGCCGGCATCAATAACATCAATATCTACTTTATCCCAGCTTGGGGTTGGTCCACTTCCGACGGTTCCGATCTCTGCTTCCAGCCACAGATCCACACCTTCTGGAAGATAATTTACGCACATCAGCGGAACTCCGATACCAAGATTTACAAAATCTCCATCTTTAAAAAACTTTGCACATCGTGATGCGATCAGCTTTCTTCCTGTCAATCCTGCCATATCACTGACCTCCTTCCGCTTTTGCTTTGGCTCGCTGCCACATTGGACACATTGGTCGTTTCTCACCGGTTCTTTCATAGATCATATCGATCACAGGTGCTGGAACATCGATCTCTTCTGGTCCTAGTTCACCCACTTCCACGATCTCTTCCACTTCAACGATCACCGTATCGGCAGCCATAGCCATCGTACTGTTTGTTGCTCTGGAATTCATTCGGAATGAAATATTACCTGCAGTATCTGCTTTCGTTGCTTTGATCAAAGCAACATCTGCACGCAATGGTAATTCCAGAAGATATTCTTTGCCATTGATCGTTAGTTTTTGTTTACCCTCTTCTACTTCTGTACCAAGTCCTGTTGGTGTCAAACAGCCTCCTAAGCCTGCTCCACCACAACGGATTCTTTCTGCAAAGGTTCCTTGCGGACTAAATTCTATCGCAAGTTCTCCTGCAAACATCTGATCCTTGGCAATCGGGTTCAACCCAATATGTGTTGTGATCAAACTCTTAACTCTGTGATCTTTGATCAGCTTTCCGACTCCTTGATCTGCCATTCCAGCAGATACAGCGATCGCATCAATATCTTTGATTCCTTTTTCTAACATTCCATCAATGATCTCATCTGCTGCAAATTCTCCATGCCAGTCTCCAAACATGATCGTCTGTCCATCATGAATTCTTGAGAGCGCTTCCTCTCTTGTTACAACTTTTGACTTCAAAGGCGTGACCTCCCTTCTATGTTCATGGTTTGATCCTGGCTTTATTCTCCTTTGAATTCAGCCTTTCTCTTCTCCATAAAAGCTTTGACTCCTTCTATAAAATCAGAAGATGCCGCACATTCACGCTGTGTCGGAATCTCACATTCATCCAGGTATTTCTTATAATCAGCAAGCCCTGCCTGATAAATCTGTTTCTTGATATTCTTGTAAGAAAGTAATGGTCCATTAGCAAATTTCTTAGCAAGTTTCATAACAGTATCATCTAATTCCTCTGCTGGAACTACATCATATACCATTCCGGCATCTTTTGCTTCCTGTGCTTTCATCGGTCTTCCTGTAACACACAGTTCCATTGCTTTCTGAATTCCAAGACTCTTAACAAACAGGTATGTTCCACCGGTATCTGGAACTAGTCCAAGATTCACAAATGCCATAATAAACTTCGCATTGTCTGCGCATACAACAAAGTCCCCTGAAAATGCAAGACTTACTCCTGCACCTGCTGCCGCTCCACTTACACTTGAGATCACAAGCTTACTCATACGCTTCAGACCATCGGTTACATTGCCAACTTTACTGATCAGAGAATCCATATTCACTTCTCCACCTTGTTGGATCAGGTTATAGAAGTATCCAATGTCTCCTCCTGCTGAAAATGCCTTTGGCATTCCTTTTAAAACAACAACTTTTACATTCGGGTCATTCTCACAAGTATCTACTACGTACATCAACTCGTCTGCCATCTGATCATCAATTGCATTAAGATTCTTCATATAGTTCATTGTGATGATACCAACTCCATCTTCTACAACGAACTGCAATTTCTCTAGTTTCATAGGCATATCCTCCTTTAAGTTGTTTTGATAACTATATTGTATCATTTTTTGTACAATTTGTGAAGCTTTTCGACAAAATTAAGGGGTTGACGAATCTCATTTTCTATAGTATCTTATAGCCATAAGGTCATATAACTGACGGAGCACGTGGAATTAACCACATGGAAGTATGATCATTAATCGCCGACCGTCTGGGCAATCTGTCTGGACGTGCGGCGTTTTTTTATTCTATTTTTACAACGCTTCATCGTTCAGATATTGATCCTGTTAACTTTTTACGTACTTGTCCTAAGTACGTATCATCCATAAGGAGGAATATTATGACAGTTGGTCATGTCCATTCCATCGAATCGATGGGTCTGGTTGATGGACCAGGGATACGAACCGTTATCTTTTTACAAGGATGTGCTCTAAGATGTCGTTTCTGCCATAATCCTGATACTTGGGAATTATCTGGCGGGACCGAATACACACCTGAAGAACTTGTTGCAAAGATCCGACGATTTAAACCTTATTTTAAAGAAGATGGTGGTGTTACCTTTTCTGGTGGAGAACCTTTATTACAACCTGATTTTTTAAAAGAGACTTTAAAACTATGCAAGAATGAAGGCATTCACACTTGCATCGACACTGCAGGTTATGGACTTTCTGATTATGATGAGATTTTAAACCATACAGATCTTGTTCTTCTTGATCTGAAACACATCCATAAAACGGATTATGAGAAAATGACAGGAAGATCAATGGATCGTTTTGAAGAATTTTTGAATGCTTTAAAAAAACATCAGACTAAGATATGGATTCGCCATGTCGTTGTTCCAGGAATTACTGACAGCGAAGATCATATGGCTCAGTTAAAAGCTTATATTCAAACGATTCCTAATGTAGAGAAAGTTGAGCTGCTTCCCTATCATTTACTTGGTACCAACAAATATAAAGTTATGGATATTCCTTATTCTTTAGAAGGTGTACCTGCCATGGATAAAAAGAAAACAGAGATGTTACAACAAACCTATTTTGATCATGTTTATTTTACGGAGGAAAAATCATGTTAAACGAATGGAATGGATTCAACGATGGTGTCTGGACAAAAGAAATCAATGTAAGAAATTTTATACAGAAAAACTACACTCTCTATGAAGGAGATGACTCTTTCTTAGCTGATGTATCTCAGAAAACAAAAAAAGTCTGGAATAAATGTGAAGAACTGCTTGCTGAAGAATTGAAAAAAGGAGGCGTTTTAGATGTTGAGACAGATATCATTTCTGGTATCACGAACTTCGCACCTGGATATATTGATAAAGAAAATGAGGTGATCGTTGGACTTCAGACAGATGCACCCCTAAAACGTATTGTCAATCTATATGGCGGTAAACGTATGGCGCACCAGTCACTGGAACAATATGGTTATAAACTAAATGAAGAGATCGACCGCCATTTTAATGAATACAGAAAAACACACAATGAAGGGGTTTTTGATGCCTATCCAAAACGTACCCGTCTTGCAAGAACTGCTGGACTTCTAACAGGACTTCCTGATGCTTATGGACGTGGACGTATTATTGGAGACTACCGTCGTGTTGCTCTTTATGGAATCGACCACTTAATTGAAGAAAAACAAAAAGATCTAGACTTTGAAGATGGACCTATGACTGAAGACCGAATCCGTCTGCGTGAAGAAATTTCTGAGCAGATCCGTGCCCTTTCTAAAATGAAAGAAATGGCTGCATCTTATGGTGTTGATATTTCAAAACCTGCAAAAAATGCGAAAGAAGCTGTTCAGGCGGTTTATATGGGATATCTTGCGGGAACAAAAGAAAATAATGGAGCTGCAACTTCCCTTGGACGTACTTCTACATTCCTTGATATTTATATTGAACGAGATCTTAAAAATGGAGTGATCACAGAAACAGAAGCTCAGGAATTGATCGATCAATTTATCATCAAACTTCGTCTGACAAGACATTTAAGAACTCCTGAATATGACGAACTATTTGGTGGGGATCCTACGTGGATCACGGAGTCTATCGGTGGAGTTGGTATTAATGGAAAACCTCTGGTTACTAAGAACTCTTTCCGTTATCTTCATACTTTATATAACATTGGAACTGCTCCAGAGCCTAACTTAACTGTTTTATGGTCTGAAAAACTGCCAGACAACTTTAAACATTTTTGCTCTAAAGTTTCTATTGATACGGATTCTATCCAATATGAAAATGACGATGTTATGCGTCCAGTCTATGGGGATGATTATGCGATCGCTTGTTGTGTATCTGCAATGAAGGTTGGAAAACAGACACAGCTGTTCGGAGCCCGCTGCAATCTGGCAAAATCACTGCTTTATGCGATCAATGGAGGAATTGACGAGAAAAAAGGAATCCAGGTTGTTCCTGGAATCGAACCGATCACAGATGACGTTCTTGATTTTGACAAAGTATGGGAAAACTATAAGAAAGTTATGACTTATGTTGCTGAATTATATGTTGATACAGTAAATATCATTCATTTTATGCATGATAAATACGCATATGAAGCCAGCCAGTTTGCTCTTCATGATACAAACTTAGAGCGAATCGCAGCTTATGGAATTGCTGGTCTGTCTATTGCCGCAGACTCTCTATCAGCGATCAAATATGCAACTGTAAAACCAATCCGCAATGAAAATGGTGTAGCAATTGATTTTGAAACCATTGGGGATTTCCCTAAGTATGGAAATGATGACGACCGCGCAGATGATCTTGCAGTTAACACAGTAACATTCTTCTCTGACGAACTAAAGAAACATCCAATTTATAGAAATGCGATCCATACTTTATCTGCTTTAACGATCACATCTAATGTTATGTATGGTAAAAAAACCGGATCCACACCAGATGGAAGAAAACTCGGAGAACCTTTAGCTCCAGGTGCAAACCCAATGCATGGACGAGACGAAAATGGTGCTCTTGCATCCTTAAACTCTGTCGCTAAAATTCCGTATCGCGATGTATGTCAGGATGGTGTATCCAATACCTTTTCCATCGTACCAGATGCTCTTGGAAAAGATCAGGAACAACGAGTACAAAACCTCACAACAATCTTAGACGGATACTTTGTTCAAGGTGCACATCATTTGAATGTAAATGTTATGCATAGAGAAACTTTGATCGATGCTATGGAACATCCAGAAAAATATCCAACACTTACGATCCGTGTTTCTGGATATGCCGTGAACTTTAATCGATTATCACGCGAACAGCAGGAAGAAGTGATTCGTCGTACATTCCATCAGAGTATGTAGCTTTTTATGAAACAGCAATGGTGCCTGATTCTTATTTGAATCAGGCACCATTACTATTCTTCAAACATTTCTCCCTCTATATTACTTATCTGTTCAATAGGGATGATCGTCTGATCTGTCATAACAACTGTGTGTTTATATTTATCAATTTTCTTTACACAACCAGAACAGGTAATATATGCTCCCCCATCTTTCTTAGTATCTGGTACAAAATACGTGATCTCAACCATTTGTTGTGTACCGATCGTTTCAGCGATCAGATATAACTTTTTATTTAATTCTGCTATAACTTCTTCACTCAACACCTGTTTTGCATCTGTTTGTCTTACAGTTTCTTTAATAGCTGCTTCGTGTCCGGTAAGTGCCGCAAAAGGCGAAAATTGTGCTGCTCTGGCATAAAGTGACATACGAGGGTGTTTCTTTGAAGTTGGATGTGGCAGATTGATAATATCATCGTATTTATGATTGTGCTGATCTTTCATAATCTTCCTCCGTTCACACTGAATATTTATTTTCTATGCTTTATGTCCGCCAATCTGCTCATTACGGTCTTTTGCCGTTGCTCCTTCCTGAAGGTTCATTCCTTTCAAGATAGCGTTTTTTCCAAACTTCTTTTTGATTGTGAGCATTGTCTGTTGCATCCGTTTCTCACGCTCTAAAACAGCCTCTTCTTCGGCTTGTTTCTGTTCCTTTACCGTATAATCTGTAAAAAGATCAAGCTGCTCATACGTTTCTTCTTCCTTTGAAAAACTTTCATCCACGAGCTTGTTCGCTGTGATATTGATTCTTCTGATCAGCAGATTTTTATCCACGATCCGATCATATAATTCCATCACTGCATCTGTGATCAGCATGGTAGATGATGTCTTCCTTTTCAGGTTTGTTGTTCCATGAGCGTGTTTTGGAACTTTCCTTCCATATCGATCAATCGTAACAGATCCCTTGTACTTCCTATATCTATCTGGATCCGTTAGATTTTCTATATCATAACCTACGGTCAATACGATCTGGTCAGTAACAAGTCTCTTATCTACCAGATCAAGTGTCATAAGATCAGTCATTTCTTTTACAACTAGCTTTGCCTTATCAAAGTCATATGGGCAGTGAAGTACTTGCCCGGAGCATACACTGTTGGTTTCCGGTTTGTACGCTTTGACTTGCTCCATAGTACAAGGCTCATAGCCCCAGGCATGATCGATCAGCAGTTCCGCATTGATCCCAAACATCTTATAGAGCAATTCTTCATTATGGAATTCATTGGGCTTTCCGATAGAACATCTTGCAATATCTCCCATTGAGAAAAGACCGTGTTCTTCCAACTTCTTCGCATAGCCTTTGCCGACTCTCCAGAAATCCGTAAGCGGTCTGTGACTCCATAGTTTCCTACGGTAAGATATTTCGTCTAATTCGGCGATCCTTACGCCATCCTTATCCGGTTTAATATGCTTTGCTACGATATCCATCGCAATCTTGCACAGATACATATTCGTTCCGATTCCGGCGGTTGCTGTAATTCCCGTTGTTTTTAAAACGTCTCGTATCATAGTCATGGCAAGTTCCCTTGCAGTCATCTGATAAGTATTCAGATAATCTGTTGCATCTATAAATACTTCATCAATTGAGTACGGAAAAATATCTTCTGGAGCAATATACTTCAGATAAATATTATAAATCTTGGAACTATACTCCAAATAGTATTCCATACGTGGTGGGGCAACAATATAATCAACCTTCAATGCCGGATTTGCATTTAATTCTGTGCTGTCATCCGACGAACCTGTAAATGTTCTGTTTAAAGCTTTCCACCTACGGGTATTATTGACTTCTTTAATCTTTTGCACGACTTCAAACAAACGTGGTCTGCCTGGTATTCCATAGCTTTTCAGCGATGGAGATACCGCAAGGCAGATCGTCTTCTCCGTCCGGCTTTGATCTGCAACCACAAGATTTGTCGTTAAAGGATCGCGATTTCGCTCCTTACATTCCACAGATGCATAGAATGATTTGAGGTCGATCGCAATATAAGCCTTTGTCTTTGTCATTGTTCTATGCTCCTCTATTTGCATAATGAATCAACCATCATAGCAAGCCACATCATACAAAACATAAATATAAAACACAATAGAACAGAACCACACCCAACATTTGATTTCCCATCATTGGATGATTCTTCCTTTGCCTGGTTATGCTTCGATGCATCATCTTCTTTCAATTTGTTATAAAGATAATATTCTCTGGCATTGTCTTTCCAATCTTTTTTCCCATTTCGATCATAATCAAAAAAGGCCATATTGATCACTCCCCAATTCTTAGCCTATTCATATTTTTCTCTATTTACTAGAGCTTGGAAAATATGGGCTTAATACTCCAGCTACATTACTGATCGGCATTGTTTGCAGCCATACTTTCCCAGGGCCTGTAAGTATTGTGTTAAACACTCCTTCTCCACCAAACAACATATTCTTTACACCCGGAACACTTTTGATCTCCATCGTACAACTTGCTGTCATCGCGGCCAAATGTCCAGTATCTACAACAATCTGCTCTCCAGCCTCTAATTCATATTCCACAACATGACCATCAAATTCTGCAAACATGATACCATGGCCAGATGCTTTCTGCATAATAAAACCTTCTCCGCCAAATAATCCAGCTCCGATCTTTTTATTAAAGAATGCAGATAACTCAACTCCATTCTCACCGGCAAGATAAGCACTTTTTTGTAATATCATTTCCTGTCCAGGTGCAATTTCAAATGCCTTGATGGATCCCGGGAAGCATGAAGCAAAGGCAATCATCCCTTCTCCGCCTTGTGCTGTATAAACATTCTGAAACATCTTTTCTCCTGAAAACGCTCTTCCAAAGATCTTCCCTATTCCACCATTCGAAGTTGTTTCCATTTTCATATTTGGAGACATCCAAGACATTCCTCCACCTTCTGTAACCATTTTTTCTCCAGATTCCAGATGACAGATAACTACTGGAAGTGTTTCACCTAAAATTTCATATCTCATAATGTTTTCCTCCTTACTCAACATTTGATTTGTTATTCTTCTTTGCATTTACAATATAAATTCCAACACATACAAGTGCGAGTGCAATCAGACTTCCGATATTAAATGCCTGTTTGACTTCTCCCAATACCAATGCCGACAAGATTACACTGCATAATGGATTCACAAATCCGAAGATTGCTACCTTTGACACGTCATTATATGCAAGTAATACAGACCAAAGTGTATAGGCAACTGCAGATACCAATGCAAGATACAACACGACCGTAATTCCACCAACTGTTACATGATCTAAATGTCCACCCATTGCGTTTCCGATTAAAAATAATACAATTCCACCAATAAAAAACTGAGTTCCACTTAATATAACTGGTGATACTTTTTTTGAATAGTAATTGATCAATATCGTGGATGTTGCATAGGCTAACTGTGAAATTAAAACGAATCCTTCTCCCATCATCGTAAAGCCGAAATCCAAAGAATTCCCAAGAAGATTGATCACCACAACTCCTGCAAATCCTAAGATGCATCCTGTTAATTTTCTTCCCGTTAGTTTTTCATTTCGTACGATCAAACATGACATTAGGATTGCGATAAAATTTCCTAAACCTGTAATGATTCCACCTTTCACTCCAGATGTATGTGCCACGCCGATATAAAAGAAAAAATATTGTCCAACAGTCTGTGCAAGGCAGACAGGAACTGCATATTTTAGAATCTTTCCATCGGGCAGTGTCACTTTCTTTTCTTGTATAGAAGCAAAAATCAAGACGAAAAGTCCTGCTAACGCAAATCTTATTCCTGCAAATACGATCTGATTGGCTGTGTTTGTCGTATCTACTTGTAACAGTCGATATCCTGTCTTGATCATTGGAATGGCACTTCCCCATAGAATACAGCATAAACTTGCCAGTGCTGCTACAACCCAGGTCTTTGTTAATGTATGATGTTCTGTTTTCATTATCTTTTTATTTGTCCTCTCTTGTATAGTACTTTATTTACATCATTTTATCATATTTTCATATCTTATCCAATCCATACATCATCGATATACAACAAAAGACTCAGAAGTCCATGGCTCCTGAGTCCTTTAAAATTATCATATATCTATTGCATTACTGCATTCCGTTTGCCGTCTTATATTTATACAGCATTTCAGCATGATTCTGTTCTTCTACCTGAATGTCAGCCATCAACTTTCTAAGATCACTATCCCCAAACATAAATACATTTGTATTATACTCTCCGGAAACCAATTTCTCTGTTCCAATTGCATCAGTTGCAAGAAATGCATCATGCATCTTATCTTCGGACTGGCTCGCTGCTGTATAGATTGCTCTTGGTTCATAGTCTCTTCCATCACTGTCATTGCAATCACTTGACGGTACTGTTCCATCTAAGACCTGTGTGAGTGAATCGTAATGTGTCTGCTCTTTTTTGTGTAGCTGTTCAAAAAGATTTTTAAGTTCTGGATCGATTGCCTGCTGTGCGTATTTTTGATACTTTTCTATGCAGCTTTTCTCCTGTGTTCTTAGGTTTTCAATTGCTGTTCTTTCTGTCTCTTTTAATACCATGATATGAGTTCCTTTCTACTTTGGAAATTTTTATGATGGTATTATCTGCTGTTTGATGCATTTCTATGCAACGAATGGCGAAAATTTAACATTCAATTACATTGAAATTCCATCGTACCATCCGTCTGTAATTCTGCTTGATCGGATAAGTAAAATTCCAAAGTCATAATATTTTTTTCATTCAATTCCAGTTTTTTCACTTGATACTTTACCATTTCACTCACAGAAAATTTACCATCTTCTTTATAGATCGTTGTCAAAATTCCTTCTGTCTTTCCATTGTTGCTTTGTAATCGGATATTTGCAAATCCTCCGGAACTATTTTGCTGTAACAATGTTATCGTTGTTGGTTTTCCAGCTTTTGTTTTTTCATAAAATGTTTTCAATTTCTCACCATGACTTGTCTTGGATGGTTTGAATTTTACTGGTGCATTTTTTGTACTATGTTTTTCTTCCCCAATCTGGGCAACAGGATAACCTTTGGATGTTAATGTATCATATAACGTTTGTAAGTCTTTTTTTGTAACTTTATTCTCATTGATTTTTATGTTTTGACAAATGTCTGAAATTTGCTTAACTTCTTTTTGTGCCTGAGCTTTTTCTCGCTTTGTTATCACCAATGGTTCCCACTTTTTTGTCTTATGATCTGTTTGTTTTGTTGTTTCTTTTATATTTGATGATCTACATGCTGTAAGTGTTATGACACTTGCGAGTAACAAAATAGCTAGCATTAATCTACTACATATATTCTTCGGATATTTTCTTTGCTTTTCTAACCACATATTCTTCTGCCCTTTTAAAATTCTTATGAATAATCCCATATTTCATACCCTTGTCGACGTGCGGAATCATATACAGGTATCATATTCTTTTCAAGTATATTATAAAACATCTCTTTTGAATTACCTTTTCGATATAATTCCTGTCCTGCCCAAATAGAATGGAGATTATCCTTATAACAGCCTTTAAATCTGTTATAGATTCCCATATCATCATAAATCATTTGATACATCAGATATTGATTTTGTGCAAAATTCTGAAAAAACGGATTCCATTTTGGTAATCGATTACTCTTGGATGAATTTAATGATGCATCCATCGGCATCAGATTCCAAAGTTCATCATTCATAACAAATGACCATGGAATAAAATGATCAATATCGTATTTTTTCTTCTTCACAGGTTGTCCAGTAAAGACGTCTCTGATTTCTTGAACTTCCATGATATCTTGCCAGAGATCTCTTACTTTTTTAAGCTTTCGCACCTTTTCTTCTGTTGGGGTCAATTTATATACCAGACCAGGTACTTCTGGATTATTGTTCTGCAGCCATTTTACCTTCTCGTATTGAATCCAGCCTAGAATATTGACTGTATGATCGCTTCCAGCCAATAAAATTTATAGCAATAGGATGGACTTTTCATCATTTTAGAAAATCCATCGATATTTAGATTGTTATAATATTTTGGCTCAATTTCTAGGATGTTTTTCCCTTGCAAATCAGGATATTCAACCATCGTTCATCACCTCGTCCTTCTCTGACATCTCCTGTTGTCCATATCTCTTTGATCTGTAATTGAGGGATCTGCAAGATAAATTCTTTCAATGAATCTTCTGTAAAATCCGTAAAATAACGCCCATTTCTCTCCCCTTCGAATTCGCCGTATTTAAATGATGTATAAATGATTCCATTTTCTTTTAATGCTTTGTTCATCTTATGAAATACACGCAAAAGATCATTTGTTGATAAATGAAGGATTGATGCACATGCCCAGATTCCATCATAAATATTCTGGTCATTTAATTCTTCAAACAGCATTTGTTTTACTTTGATTCCTGTATATTTTGAAGCTTCCTTACAAATCTCTTCGGATCCGTCAATCGCCGTTACGTTATAGTTTCGCTTTAGGAAATATTTTGTATCACGACCAGAACCGCAACCAAAATCCAAAATTGATGCACCCGATGGAAGATAAGATAAAAATTTATTTTGTATGTTTGTAAAGTCTACGGATCTTGTTGTTTGTATGAATGATTTTGTGTATTTGTTGTAATAGTTTATGGTTTTGTTGTTCATTGGAATCCTCTCTTAAGTACATTCTAATAACCATTTGACAGCTTTCGCTAATCTCTTTTGGGCATCAGCAAAATGCCCGCCGCTGTTAAATTCTAATGTTGTTTGCTTTACCTTAGGATCATTGCGCAAAATTCGTTCCTGTGTTCTAGTTCGATCTCCAACTCTTGCCATGACCGGATTCTTTGTTTTTTCTTCTTTTCCTCCAAGGCTTAAGTAGATATTGCTTTCATGCTTTATTTGATGATGTAACACATATTCATCCCATTGTTCAAACCATAAAGAACCAGAGCAGCTTGCAATTGCTGAGAAGATATCCGTTTCATATGCTGTCCATAGAGCAAACAATCCTGCAAGGGAATATCCGATCAGATAAATTTCTCTGTCTACCCCGTAATCTGCTTTTAATTCTGGAATCAAATCATTCATTAACCATTGTAAAGTCTTTGGACCATTTCCTTTAAACTCTTCATCCCCAAAGGCAGCAGGTGACTTCCATGGAGAAAAATCACCATTCCAATCTTTTACCTGAAATGCACAGAAAAGAAAATCCTGATCATTGACTGTCTCCATCAGACAATCCCACATATGTGCTATTTCATTTCCACGATGAGGATACATTCCCCATAAAATGATCGGACCGCCGGAACCATTTTGCTCTATATAACATGCTTTCTGTTTTATCTGTAATTTCTGCATAAATACATTCATCTCCATAAATTTTTCTGCTCTTAATGGATTTATTTTCGTGAATTTTGGCTTATTCCCTAGTTGTAGAATCCTCCAGTTCTTCTAACGCGTCCATATAATTATCCATCCATTCCATCTGCCATTGTCTGGGATCTGTTTCTGATATCTGGCTTAACGGATCGATTTCGTCAAACATTCCAAGATTCTCTGCCATATCTAGCGGAAACAAAGTTTCATCTGGGCCGATTATTACCTGATCTCCAATTCCTAGATTCCTGTCATAAGCTGTTAATTCTTCCATCGAAATCTCTTCTGGTTCATCCATAGAATCTTCTTTTACATAAAAAGTTAACATTGGAATTTCTGCTTCTTCTGCTTCTATTTTTATGATCGTATAAATTGGTATTTCATTCATTGTTTGTAATTCAATCATATCACAATCCCCTTGCAATGATCAATTTCATGCTGTATGATCTGTGCTGTCCATCCAGAATATTTTCCATGCTGTTCTTTAAAATCCTGGTCCAGATAATCTACTTCTATCTCCTTATATCTCTTACAAGGTCTCACTCCATCCAAAGATAAACATCCTTCTTCTGTCTCAAATACGCCTGATCTCTTTGTGATCTTCGGATTGATCATTGCAAACTGAAATGGTCCAACTGCTACTACGATAATGTTCTTTTTAACGCCGATCATATTTGCTGCCATTCCAACACAATGATCCAAATTAGCTCTTAGTGTATCTAACAGATCAACTACTACCTGTTGATCTGCTTTTGTTGCATCTGTTGATTTCTGTGCTAGAAACAGTGGATCTTTCATTATATCTTTTATCATTTTATTTTTAGCTCCTTTATTTCCTTTAAAAATTCTTCTGTAGAAATATATAAATTTTCTAATATTGGTATCAAATATTTAGATGGCCTGAGTCTGTCTACTGCCCAATCTCAAAAATCATAATGCGTTCTCTCTCACTATTTCCACCAAACAAATCGGAACAATCAATTTCATCGGTAAACATCATCTCATCCACCGTCATCAGATATGTAAGATATTCGTCAGATGGATAATAGAAGAAACATAAAATCTGTCTTGGATGTTCATAGTATGATTCCATGATCCTTGCCATCACTTTTCTCAAAATCTCTACGGAAAATGGATTAAAAAAATAGATGCGGTCTATCTGTTCTGGGAGTTGAAATTCTTCTGCATTCGCTAATGAAAATGATACCCTCTCTTTCGATACGGCTTCTTTCTTATTTTCCATTACTTTCTCATAAATGCGTTCGTCATATTCAACTCCGAGGCAACGGCATCTTGTCTGGTAGGATAAGAAAAAGTCTACCCTTCCTTTACCACAGCCATAATCTAAGAGCATATTGTTCTTCCTTATAAGTCCTGTATTTGCTAATCGTTGCAGTACAGAATATGGAGTTGGTTCGTATGGATAGCGGTATTGATCGGATTGAGAGTCGTCTCTGCCCATGGTTTTGATGTGCAATAGTTTGTCCCATTTGTTGTCTTGTGTATCGTTCATAAATTGATATTCCTGCCTTCCTGTTTCAATTATTGCAACAATCTAAAAGACTCAGAAGTCCATGGTCCCTGAGTCTTTTAGAAAATACATTTTTAAATCCAATTGCAGTCTCCACCCGTGATAGCAAGGCTTAGTAAAGCATCCATCTTTTCGACTTCTTCTTCACCCTCGATTTTCTGAAGTAACTGCGCAGTATCTAAAATATCTTCCATATTTTCATCTGGTCCAATCTCATAGTCGATCTCTGCCTCACAGTCTGGACATGGAATCTTCTCCATCATCTGTAATGAGAGGAATCTATTCCCGCATTTTTTGCATTCATAATATCCGCATTTTTTTGTTCCATCTGGTACATAATACATTGTTCCTATCTCCTTTTTTGCTTTATTATCACATATTATACATCTAATCTGGTCTGTTGTCTTAGTTTTTTTGTGAGATCACAAGTCCAATAAGGATTAATACAGTTCCAATGATAGAAATCACTGTTATTTTTTCATGTAAGATCAACACTGAAAGTATTACTGTTATAACAGGGGATACATAAATATAGATACTTGTCTTGATTGCGCCAATCCATTTTGTCGAAAGATTCCATAACAAAAATTATAATACGTTCTTTCTCACTATTTCCACCGAATTTCTTGAAAAATAGAATATTCATGCTAAAATAAATGATTGAATTATGAAATCATTATAAATGAAACAATCGTCAAAGAAGGTAGTATTATGAAATCAAAACTTAAAAATTTTTCCTTACTTACAATCAGCACACTCATTATGGCTGTCGGAATTTACTTCTTTAAATTTACAAACAATTTCACATTTGGTGGTATCACAGGTATTGCCGTTTTAGTTGCAAAATTCCTTCCTATTTCTGCCAGTGATTTTTCTTTTGTTGTGAATATTTTATTGCTGATCATTGGATGGATCGTCTTAGGTAAAAGCTTTGCTGAAAAAACAGCTTACAGCACGATTCTTTTATCTGTAAGTTTATCTCTTTTAGAGCGAATTTATCCTATGAGTCATCCACTTACCAATGAGCCATTATTAGAGTTGATCTTTGCAATCTTATTGCCAGCGCTTGGTTCAGCAATCTTATTTAATATTGGAGCTTCTAGTGGTGGTACAGACGTTATCGCTATGATTCTTAAAAAATATACGAGTGTAGATATCGGAAAGGGCTTAATGATCTCTGATCTTATCTTTACTCTCGCAGGATTCCTAGTGTTTAACGTCAAAACAGGACTTTATTCTTTGTTTGGTCTGATCATGCGTTCTGCGTTGATCGACAACTTTATTGAAAGTTTTAACCGTTCTAAATACTTTCATGTTGTAACTTCTAATGCAACATGTATTTGTGATTTTATCCAAAATGATCTACAGCGCGGAGCAACCATTGTAAATGCGACCGGAGCCTTTACAGGGGATGATAAATATATTATCCTGACGGTTCTTAGTCCTTCACAGGCAGTGAAACTTCGAAACTTTATCAAAGAACATGATCCAAAAGCTTTTCTTTTAGTTTCTAATACAAGTGAGATTATCGGAAAAGGCTTCCATTCTGTTTAGGATGGACAGCCTTTTCTCTGCTATCTTCTGGTACAAAATACATTGTTCCTATCTCCTCGTATAATATCTTTTATTGGATTTATTTTACAAAATATTTTTCTTAAATTATCACATACTAAGAAACGAGGAGGTTTCAATGCATGAATAATAAGAAGAAACGAGAACTTACAAACGAAGAAATTGATGAAAATATCTTCGAAATGTGCAATATTTGTTCTACCACGGATTGTACTGGATTGATCCAGGTTGTTCCAAGAACAGAAGCCGAGCTTGAATCTTACGAAGAATTGTACCCCTTCCGACCACCGTTTTTACCTTGTGATGATGATTAAGTTGTCATCCATTTTCTCCTGTAACAAGATCTTATGGCCTGTTATGACTATAAGGTCTTGTTTCAATGTCCACTTTCTCTTCTAATTAGTCTGACAAAAAATATCATCTCTTATTGATTCTAACATAATTGTTTGTGGTGTAGCATCATAATTTTCATCCATCCAATCTACAGACTCATCGTCCAAATAATCCATGAAATCAATATATGTATTCTCATCATCCATTTCGAAAATTCCTTCTTTCTCAAAGCTCAAAACTCTCTGAATCAGCTTATTATCATTTAATCTTTTCTTGCACAATATAACACCCTAAATTTCTTATAAATCTCTGGGTTTTCATAAATTAGCTGATACATTAAATATTGATTTACCCATTTCATAAGCACGTTCTAATAAATCTTCTTGTTCTTTCACAATCCCTGCATCCATAACATTTGTCGCATATATTCTTCCTTTTACTTTTGAATCATCCAAATGCTCTACAAATCCATCAAGATCACCTAAAGATCTATTTATAATGTCTTCTCCCAATCCTGCTGAAATAATATAATACACATTTTTATGTCCTAAGTTCTGCCAGATTGGATATGTACGATCAATGAATGTTTTCATCTGAGCTGAAATTCCATAAAAATAAACAGGGGTTGCCAAAACTAATATATCTGCCTGTTGATATGCTTTTAAAATATCTCCCATATCATCTCGTTGAATACATAAACCTTCATTTTTCATACATGCGTCACAAGCTTTGCAGAAATTAATTTTTTTATCTGACAGGCGAATCATCTTGACTTGATGACCTGCACTTTTGGCTCCTTCTGCAAATTTATCACATAGAATCTGAGAGTTACCTTTTCTTCTTGGACTTGCTGATAGGATTAATACTTTTTAGATTCTTTTAGTGATTTTATTTCCACGTTCTCTTCTTTATTTTCCTGATCAGTACGTTTTCTATTTTCAAAACTTATTACATTATGAAATCTATTTGCCTTTTTGATGCCCAACCGCTCCATATCCATATGAAACATCTCAATTGGCATTCCATATTCATGAAATCCCTCGGGGATACATAGATTATTATTCACGCAATCATTTAATTCATGTGAATATTTCTGATATCTTTCTATATCCCATTCATAGCAATTCATAATCTGTGTTATATAGTTAATTGCACCGAGTGTTTTTCGACCATGTGATTTTGTAATTTGACTGTTTCCTGCTAACTCGAAGTATTTGTTTATTTCCTTTTCCTGATATCCAATTTGCTTCATTGCATTAGAAATGACTTCCTCTATATACAACGTATAATACTTCCAGTTTCTTGGTTCAATGTCCATCATAGCAATCATAAAACGATTACTGACATTTGCAACTAGCAAGACATTTCTTCTTCCTAATTTGACTAAATGTGTATCCCAACAAAATGCCAGTTCGGTTGTTTGATCATATGGCTGATGTATGTCTTGATTTTTTAAACGTTTTTGAATTGTTTGCGTTACTCCTATTTCCATTTGTACTTTCCTCAATTTTTTAAATAATCAATTTTACTTTTTCCAAACATCTGGTTGATATCCTAGTGTTGATTGCTTTCCATTTCGAACAACGGGTTTCTTAATTCCTCGTTCTTTGAAAAAACGTTCTGCTTTCTTTGTTTCGCTCCATTTTGCAACTTTTTAACTTCATCTTTGTATTCAGATTTCACAAGGTCCAAACTCAGGAATGCTTAAGTTGCAAAACAGCTTTCCCATCTAATCAGCTTTTATTACAGCAGTAAAATGAGACTCAACAATCCTATCCATCTGTGCTGCAATATAATTATCCACTCATTATCATGTTTTAATACTATTTTCTCATTTTATTTATATAAATTTTATCATGGAAATGTAATGTCTGCAATGCAAAAGCTCATCATACACTTTGAGTTTCTACTTGATGAAAAGTAGAAACTCAAAGTGTATGATGAGCTTTTATAATAAATTTTTTATTTTGGTTTGAATTGTTAGAATTTTCCTTGCTTTCCGATATCTTAATGTTTGCGGGAGCTTAAGTACATATGAGCTTAATTTCATTCCTAACAATCAGTTCTTCCTTATAAGAATATTCACACAAATATCACATAAGTTCAGTTCCCCACCTATAAACCATACCTCCTGTTACTCTTTTTGTACCTTCACTCCAACTCTTATTAAAAGTTTGATTAATTCTCATTGCCAAATCTTTAGCACTTAATTTTGGCTCATTTTCTAATTGTTTTATCGCAAACTGAATATTTTTTTTCGTTTTTATAATTTGAAATAACTCTCTGCAACTACAATGTATCTCCAATTCATCATGTTCTGAAACACTGGCAGCATTCAATGATATTAAATCTTCTAACACTTTTTTATTCCCGTTTGTAATCCACTCCGTTGCAGTTTGATTCTTTTCACTATAATCTGAATAAAACTGTTTAATCTTTTTAGGACTTACTTGTGGCCAATACACATCTGAATTGTTATGTTTTCTTCCTCTTCTTGATTTATTTACTTTCCTATTTTTCTTATATTCTGTCCAATCAATATCCAATATATCGACTTTATAATTAATCTTGTACATTGAATTTTCTATAAGAATTAGTTTTAAATCAAGAAGCCAACCTATTAATCGAGCTGAATATATTTTTTTAGTTTTATCTGAAATCTGATTTGTAGAATAAAGAGAAGCAAATATTGTATTATAATCACTTACACTAAACTTATCCCCAAACTGTTTTTGAATACTTAACCACACAATATGTCTTTTGAAAAAAAGCTGTATTTTTTTCATAGTATCAGAGTAATTATTCTCTTTTAACGTTATTTCATTTCTATCTCGATATACTATTCCAAACATAACTAAATCAATCAATATATTATCTATTGTACTTTTCCCTAATAATGTATTTTGAGATAATATGTTTATTGTTATTTTACCATTATTTTCAATCAATGCTGATATAATTTTTAAAAAAGTAGAAAATTGAACTTGTGGTATGTAATCAATATTAACCTCTGGTAACTTCCCGCTAATTACATAATCTCTAAAAATATCCCAATATAATGTTAATTTTGTAGCTCGCTTAATTACTGTTCTTCGATTAATTAAAGTTTGTAAAGTGTCTTGACCAAAAGTATCTATGATTTTAAAATAATCTGCTGGAGATTCTTTTGCAATCTGCTTTATGCATCCATACTCTTGACTAGTAAGTTCTGCACACTCACTTTCAAATAAGCTTCCAATATTTAATGTTTGTTCTATTGCATCTTCTTGCTTTTTACCTTCTTTTACAACATTATACACATGAATACACAACTTTTTTAATAACCAAGGATATCCTTGACATTGCCTTAATAAATATCGTGCCAATATTGGATTTATCTTTTCACCTAATTCTTTTCCAAATATCTTGATTGCCCCTTTAATTTCTGAATCAGAAAATTGTAATAAATCAAATTCTTTTCGTCTATCTTTTAAATTCGACCATAAATAATAAGCTGGATGATCCGAAGCTATTGAAAAATCTGTTTTCCATGCATACCCAATAATCAAATTTTCTTTAATAGAATCAACAGTATTAGATATTTTTCTCATATTTTCAAAAAGTCCAAAAAGTTCTTCTTTATAAAAAATTTCTTCAAATTGATCAAATATCAAAATTATTTCTTTTCCATTTTCTGATAAATATGAAAAAATTCTTTTAATATCATCAGTATCTACTATATTGGTAATATCCCCTATTGAAATTTCTTCTTTTTCAAAAGGAATAAAAGATTCTTTTATGGCACACTCTAAACAATTTTTAAAAGCCAATTCTGCATATCTATTTGAAAGAGCAGTTCTGACATCCACTGCAAAAATGAAATATTTATTACTTTTACCTCTCTTTTTTGCCTCATCAATTAACTTTAAAATTGTTGAACTTTTTCCCCATCCCGAAGGAGATTTTAACGCAAATAATCTAGTATTTGTCTGTCGACACAAAACATCATCAAAAAAACTAAAAACAGATGCTATAAGACATTTTCTTCCTACATAATCTATCGGACGAGACGGTCTATAATCTGACCATGTATCTCCTGACATAACTGTTACTATATCTTGAAATTCAACATTATCCTTCCTTTTTATATTCTGTTCTTTTTCAAGCCTCCAATCATATTCTGAATAAATTGATTTAACTTCTTTTAATCTCTTCAAACTTTCTTCATCGCAAACTCTCTCTCCTGACGTAGCTTCAAATGCAATTACAGAGTTCGCTATAGTTCCAGAATTAAAACTTCCAACAAACAACCAATACTTTCCAATATTAGTGATAAAAAGAGTTGATTTATCATTATAAACAAAATTTTCGGGTAACTTACAAATTAAACTTTTTGCATCAACAACCACTCTATTTGTAATCAATAACTCTACAATCCTATCTGCTGTATATATTGTTAATTTTTTTCTCTCCTCAGAAGGCTTTTTTTCCCATGACAACCGAAGTCCTTCAGCATCTTTTCCTAAACCACCAGTTGTAATGAGCCAACCTGCACTATAGTTGTTAATTACTATATTACCAATTAATTTACTAATAACATCTGCATTAATATTTTCTTCCCAAGCTTTACATTCTACTATTATTTCTTCACCTGTATATTTGTGCCTTGCATGTACATCAAGTTCCATTCCTGTTATCCTAATTGTTTTTACCACAGAAAACTGTTGTGCTTTCATAACTTCAGCAGTCAATGTCTCCAGCAGATTTCCTTTTACAGTTGTACTGCAATGATTTTCCACAGATACTTTTATGCTATAATCCATACATACCCCTCCTGTCTCTCGTCATTTAAATTGTATTTCTACTCAATTTCATTATATCAGAACAACTAATATATGTACAGAAAATAAGAACGTTTGTTCTGTCTATAGATTCCTATATTGAATCTTTCCCACCCACATTATATAATAAAATAAAAATACCAAAGAAAGGATATCAAAAAATGGGCAAGTTAGCACAACCGATCATAAAACATATTCCTGATACTGAAGATGCTTTATCAGATTTTGAAAATCATATCCTTCCTGCTGAAGATGAGCAAACCCAAGAACTGATTAGAAATTTTCCTACTGTATATATTCATAATTGGAAGAACTCAAACAATTTTGAAGTATATATTGGCGAAACAAATCATATTTTTAAACGTACTCGCGAACATTATGCTCTCATTCATGAGCCAGAACAATGGCAAGCAAAATTATCAAAATATCCTGCCAGTTTATACATTATCGGTCATGAACATTTCAATAAATCTATGACATTAGATATCGAAAATCGTCTGATGCATTATATGATGAGTATTGATCAAGTAAAATCTGTTTGTAATCAACGGAAAAATCCACAGCCACATTACTATCCTATGGAAGAAATGGATGAAATTTTTCGAAAAATCTGGCATCAATTACGAAAATCAAATAAAGATTTATTTCCAACTGAAAGTTATATAAAAGACTCCGCCATTTACAAAGCTTCTCCTTTACATAAGCTTACAGATGAACAAAAAGCTGCACAAAATCTTATTCTAGAAAAGTATATAAAGCACTTGATAATGATCAAACACAACAGCTTATTTTTATTGATGGTGAAGCTGGTACTGGAAAAACAGTTTTAAATAGTAGCACTTTTTATGAATTATATTGCCAGGCCGAAGAAAATCATTGTCCAATCCAATGTTATTTATTAGTAAATCATGACCAACAAGTTAAAGTATATGAACAGATTGTTGACAAGCTAGGATTGACAGAAAAATATGGTACTGTTGTCAGCAAACCAACAACTTTCATCAACAATCATGATATAGATCATCCGATTGATGTTGCATTTGTAGATGAAGCTCATCTTTTATTAACACAAGGAAAACAGTCTTATAAAGGAAAAAATCAGCTACAGGATATCATAGAACGTGCACGTGTCACAGTTGTTATGTTTGATGAATATCAGGTTCTTACAACAGAACAATATTGGGAAGCTGATCTTTTAGAAAAGTATAGAGAAAAAGCAAAATGTGCAAATAATTATGTTAAATTAGATAAACAACTGCGTATGCATGCCAATCCGATGGTCATTGATTGGATTGATTCATTTACTAAACAAAGAATTCTTAAAAAAATTCCTAAAGAGACAGGCAGTTATCATTTAAAGATTTTTGATGATCCACAAAGCCTTGACTTAGAAATTCAGGAAAAAGCGAATCGTAAAGATTCTTCTTTATCCAGAACGATCGCTACCTATGATTGGCAATACAATCAGGGCAAAAAAGTAAACGAACGTGGTAACCATTGGTCTGTCATGATCAATGGTTGGCGTAAACCTTGGAATTATGAATTGAAATCCGAATTGACACCGAAAGAACAACGTGCCATCAAAAATCTATCTTGGGCAGAGCAATCACATACGATCAATGAAGTAGGTTCTACTTTTTCCATTCAAGGCTTTGATTTAAATTATGCCGGTGTGATTCTTGGCCCTTCTGTCAAATACCGAAATGGTAAAATTATATTTGATCCAAATGAAAGTTGTAATACAAAAGCAATCCGTAACAGAACTTTATCAGATGGAAGCAAAAAGAAATTTGGAGAAATCATGATCCAACACGAAGTACGCGTTTTGATGACTCGTGGTGTAAATGGTCTTTATATATATGCCTGTGATCCACAACTTAGAAAAGCTTTAAAAGACGCTCAAAAATAATCTGGAGGTAACTAAAATGAAACAAGAAACAATTGACCGTATTCGAAAATTTACAATAGATCGTGATTGGGATCAATTTCATTCACCTGCTAATCTTGCAAAATCAATATCCATTGAAGCAAACGAACTTTTAGAATGTTTTCAATGGAGTGACACCGAATATGATCTTCAGCACGTCAAAGAAGAATTAGCTGATGTTATTGTGTATTGTCAGGATATGTTAGATAAGCTGAATTTAGATGTTGATGAAATTGTCAATATGAAAATGGAACAAAACGAGGCAAAATATCCTGTTGAAAAAGCAAAGGGGTCTGCTAAGAAATATATTGATTTGTGATACCGATTTGTAATTTAAATATAATGCACGAGAAAATGTCCTGGGAGTATCCCAAAGTTTGTGTAAACCTTCAAACTGATGTAAGATAATATTACTCAGTTTGGAGGTTTTTTTATGGGAAGAAGAAAAGGAGACACACCACAAAAAGCAGCATTAAGACAATTAATGCAAGGATATTTAAAGGACAATGATATCAGTGTAAAAAATGGAACAGATGTTAATGCAATCATGCGTGATATGATGTCAGTGATCCTTGAAGGTGCTCTGGATGAAGAACTTAATGAGGAACTAGGCTATTCCAGATATGATTATCGTAATAAAGATACCAATAACAGTCGCAATGGTCATTCTGGGAAAACCATGCATACCAGTTATGGGGATATGGAAATCGCTGTTCCTCGTGATCGTAATGGCGAATATGAACCCAGATTAATCAAAAAATATCAGAATACTGTTACCCAGGACATGGAGGAAAAGATTCTCTCCATGTATGCAAAAGGCATGACGACCGGAGATATTGAATCTCACATGAAAGAACTCTACGACATTGATATATCAGACAGTACGATCAGCAGGATTACAGATAAGATCCTTCCGATCGTAAAAGAATGGCAGGAAAGACCTTTGGAAGAAGTCTATGCAGTTGTTTATATGGATGCAATCCACTATCATGTGCGAAGTGAAGGCCGAATTGTAAAACGTGCTGTTTATATCGCTCTTGGGGTCAACATGGATGGTAAAAAAGAAGTCCTTGGAATGTATGTGGGTGATAATGAAAGTGCTAAATTTTGGCTTTCTATCATCAATGGGCTGAAAAATCGTGGCGTTGAAGATATTCTGATCACATGTGTGGATGGACTGACAGGATTTCCACAGGCAATCGAAGCTGTATTTCCACAGACAGAGATACAACAGTGCATCATTCATCAGATACGAAACACCACAAGATATGTATCTTATAAAGACAATCGAAAAGTAATGGCTGACCTAAAGGCAGTCTATGCTGCACCAACGGAAGAGATCGCTTTAGAAAATCTTGAAGATTTCGGAGAAAAGTGGAACTCAAAATATCCAAAAATCTATAAATCATGGAGCGAACGCTGGGCAACACTGGCTACTTATTTTAAATATCCAGAACAGGTTAGAAAACTTATTTATACAACAAATGCCATCGAAGGATTCAATCGTCAGTTGCGAAAAGTGACAAAAAGCAAAACTGTATTTCCAACTGATGACAGCTTATTAAAAATGCTTTATTTGGCAACGATGGACATCACAAAAAAATGGACTGGTCGCAGAAGAGACTGGAGCCAGATCCGTGCACAATTAGATATATTTTTTGAAGAACGATTAGAAAAATATATGTATTAAAAATCTGTGTTTTTAGACAGGTTTATTTGACATGCCTAAAATCTTTTGTATAATGCAGATAAGGGCTATGAGTCAAAATTTGACTCATAACCCTCATAACTATTGATTAATCTTATATCAGTTTTTTGTGTTTACACAAAACTTGAAACAGTCTCAATGTCCTTAGTTATTTCATTTCCTCGTGCTTATTTTTTAACTTATAAATTGTCAGAATTTTTCTTGTCCCCGATATCTTAATGTCTGCGAGAACTTAAACCCTTCATAATCTAGCGCCTTCTTGCAGCAATTGAAAAACTTCTCCCATCGTACTCATATATCGTGTTATACGGCCCCACATTTTTAAAATCAATTATCTGTTCAAAGTATATAGGATCACCTATTTCAAATTTTGAATTTCTTTCCCATTCATCTACATAATGTCTATTAATGACATATTTATATGTAGAATTTCTATCTACCAAATAATAACCAACTAACTTCTGAGGAAAAATTCCATACTTGAGCATTATTTCATTATGCGTGTTACGAAACCACTTCAATCCATATCTTCCAAGAACTGTATTTACATATTCCGTACGTTTATATGCACGCCCTTCCTCTGTTTTATCAACCCAACAATCCATTAATACAAAATAATTATTTTTATATCCACGTCCAAACCTTTGAGCAGTATTAAAACGATTTGTTCCATAACTACAAGATATACAAGGAGTAATCTTCTTAAACTCTTTTTCTCCCATTGTATGAAGAGCATATATTAACCATTCTTTTACACATAAAAGTTCTGTTCTATCGTCTTCTCTCCTAATTTGTTTAATTAACTTATCTAGAAAAAAATTTACATCTTGCTCATTCCCTCTTAGATAAATATATCTACGATAATATTGTTTTAATTCTTCTGCATATTTTGTAATATAATCAATCATTACATCTTTATCTATAATTTCTGGATCACAAAATCTTCTTAAATATTCATTCTTATTATTTAAGAAAGCATGTACTGATTTTTCACCCCAGTCAAATAATATTTCTGGATGAAATACAATATCATTTAGTATTTTCCTACGTCCCTCTCCTCGTGCCAAGCATATAATATCCTCATTCAATAATGCTTTTTTTAACTTATCTTTTATAAATTCATCTGTAAATTTCAATTGCCTTCCGTCAGAACATTCAAATTTTGGAATGCTTTCAATCCATTCTCTTTCATTCATTTTATATTTCTCCATATATTTATCAGTGGCGATATCTTAATATTTGTGGAAGCTTAAGGAATTTACTTACTTTATCTGGACTGCTTCTCCTCAGCCATTGTAGCAATCCTGTATGACTTCCATGTCCTTATTTTCTTACAGTTTTCCTAACATTGCAATCATTTTCTAAATAATAGGCAACTGCTTTTTGAATTTTTTCTTCTGAGTATCTTTTTCGAGTTTTTTATTTTTCTTTTTCAGATGATCTTCTTTCTTCCGTTTTCTATTGCCAATCTGTTGTCACGTCATTATAATTGGCAACAAAATATTTTACTACCTTTATTCCATTTTTTCAGAAATCTTATATAATATAAATCTCATCTTCCAAGAACCATCCATTTGATAACGCTGTATCTTTAATCAACTCTTTATTTTCTGTATAAGCAACAATGGCTAAACTGTTCTTTGCACTTGTACAAGCAATATAAAAAAGACGTGCTGTTCTTGTAATGCTCGTATCTTTACCATCACATTCATTTTTTACATCCGTGTCACTTTTCGCTTTTGCTCCGAACAATTTCTCATAGCTAAACAAAAAGCCTTTAGCCTGTGCATCATCCAAAATGACCATAACTCTAGGAAATTCTAAACCCTTAACTCCTTGATGTATAGCAAAACGTTTATTATCCGAAATATATAATGCATATCTTTCTACTTCATAAAATGGTACCGACATTGCCGTTCTCAAGGCTGTTATCTTCTCATCTTCATCCTGAGCATAGTCTGTTAACAATTCGTCGATACGGCTTCCTACCTCAAAGGGTCCTGTATTTCGAATAGATTCCAGAACTTCTAATTTTGTTATAAAAAGGCTTGTCTTAGGTTTATCTGAAATATCAATTCTGATTTCTCTTTTTGCCGTTATGATATCATTGATAAACTCACACTCCCCTTCATCTCTTTATAAAACTTCATTATATTTCCAAGATCTTTATTATAACCCTCTTCAAAATAAGTTCCTGTAATGTCATTTGATTCGCGAATCTCTTTGTCGATCATCTTTTTAAATATAAGATTTTGTGATAGTTTTTTATTTTCATACGATATCTTAATGTCTACGGGAACTTAAGTCCTCCTATTGAACTTTCAGAAATTTTTCCAATAGCTTAATATTTCAGTTGCCTAAACCAAAATCTTATATATGAAAAATATGTCCAAGAAAAAATCTCATATTTGGTTAAAGAGATAAATTCGGATACACCCAAAGATATATGGAGGTATCACCTATGAATATGACAAAATTTTTGGACATGCTATTAAGTGTACTAATAAGTTATATTGTTACAAAACTTGCACATAATGCAAGAAATAATAATATAGAAAAAATAAGCGAAAAAGCAAAAGCCAATGTAAAAGCCCAAGATCAGTCCACGTTTAAAACTTGTTGCTCAGAACATTCCAAAATGATAAAGTTTAAGTTAAAATTCGGACCATTAAAACTTGAATTAACCATAAAATAATTAATATGTAGAGTATCCGAATATTCTCTTTTTACAAAATGTACCAATCCCAAATTTTACTACAGACTTCTTTTTATACCATTATATTTTTCTCAAAAATTGACTTGCAAAATCAATTAAGTTCTGTATATTTGTAGTCAATGTTGGAATCCCGTTCACAATCGAAATCATTGGTGCCAATAATTTAATACCATTAGAAATGATTGTTCTCTTCGGTTCTGGTTTTAGCAATTCATCTTTTATCATACTAACTGAATCCACAATTGTCTCAGCATCTTCTTTATTGACTGAAGACACATTATCCATAATTGCTTTTACTATTCTATCCAATTCATCTGATTGAATCCCGTTATTCTGAGTTGCATTAATCGTTGCATTATCACTCGCAACATTAACCTGTCCTCCACTTACATTCCAATACATTTTTTCATCCATCCCCATTTCATATCCAATTTTTGTAAGATACCCTTCTATACTCTGAATTAGAACAAGTACCACTCTATCATTAAATTCCTTAATCACTTCATTACGCTTCTTTTCAATTCCCGCATATTGAAACATCATTCCCCAAGATACATCTAAATCATTATCAGAAATATGTTTTAATATTGCGTATATTTGGTATGTCTCTTCCTCTGATGTAGGTCCAAAATCAAAAACTAATTTTCCACGACTTTCTGTAACCTGCTGATATTCAGACGAAGCATCAAATCCACTTATATCTCCCAACATAACATATGTATGAATAATTTCATTTTCATCTATGAATGCTAGGAACTTTCTCAATACTAAATTGTAGTTATCAAATTTTGCACGCATAATTCTACTTGATACAATATTAAAATCATGCGATATCTTTTTTAGCTCAATTTTATTCAATTCCATAATATTTCTCCCCACAATATGGACAATAGCTTCCACATAATCTTAATAATGGTTTTATCTTAAATGACCTTTTGCAACATGGATATTCAACTAATGTCATATTTTCAATTGTCAACTTAATCGGTTGCTCACTATGTTTCTTATAATTCGACCTATATGAGAACTTACATAAACTATTCTTTGTAGATTTTGCAAACTTCTTAAATTCCTTTTCAATTAAATCATTAGCATAGTTTTCTACCATTTGCATCCCAAGTTCAAGAACATCGTCTGTTACATAATTATCACTAACAATTCCGCAAGAAGGACAATGTATTTCAAAAACACTATCATCTCCAAACACTGTCTCATCCACTTTAAAAAGGTCATTACACACAGGACATTTCAATAATACTTGTCCGTCCTCATCTGTTGGAATACTTATTGTAAAAACTTCTGTCTCACTCATGTTTTACCTCCTCTCTATAAAATGCTCTTTAATAGTTCTATTGAACTTTCTTCATATTCAATGTTTGTTCCAAGTTCACCACAAAAATCTTTGGCAAGAATTTATTTATATTTTTTCGTAACCATGTAATGTACCTTACTTGTTGCACAATCAATTCATTTTCAAGATGATTTAACAAGATTTCTTCTGATTCTTTTGCTTTCAATTTCATAGAAACCAGATAATTATATATAAAATAAACATCTAAATGTATGAACACACAATTAGTAAGCATATTTACTTCTTTCATAATTACTTTTGCATATTTTTACCATTTTCTTATCGTCTTTTCTCTCACATTGCATATCTCTACTACAAAGTATATCATATTATAGTTATATTTTCTACTTATGCATGTACGAAAATAAATGATTAATAATCTTTTTTACATCTAATCTCGTCCATTTTTTATTGATACATTCATCACAGAATATTTTCTGATTTTGTTGTTTAGGGCATAAATGATCATTCCATCGATTGGCACATTGAGGAAAGTAACCTCCATTCTTACCTCTTTTTGCATATACATCTTCTCTTCCCCAAAACATAGAGAAAAAACGTTTTGCCATATTTTCTGTGATATATCCTGGATGAATAATGCGGCCACCTTGGTCTGGATCATATTCTGCTGATTTATCGATTGGTTGTTCAAAAAGATTTATTTCTTCGTATGGTATATTGGCTTCATCCAGCTTTTCCTTTAATTTTTTATTTTCATCTTGTAGATTGCGGACTAGTTTTCGTAAAGTATCTGTGTTAAAAGCTTCTATATTCATTTTGTATTTCACCTTTAATGTTTAAAACATGATTACAATCCATAGTACATGATCCATTATATATGCCCTTCCAATTCCGTATTTCTTCTTGTGCTTTATCATATATTCTATATTTTAAAGGTTTAAAGGAAAAAACTTGTTTTATCCTCTTTTTTACCCCAAAATTCCTTGTCTAGCCACTTTTCTTGTCGGCTTTTAAATACAATAACCGAATCCCATTCTGTATCAATATAAGGTTTCATTTCCTGTTGCAATTGTACTAATTGTGGTTTACTTATCTCTCCCTCAAATACAGAATTTTGTATATGTGACAGATATTTTTTACTTATCTTGAATACCTTTGACCATCGTTTTGCACCATTTTTCTCTTGACTAATATCATAAACTAAAACTACATACATACTTACCACCACATTTTAAACCCTTCATATTCTTTTTCTCCAATTAGATGTTTTATTAATTTATATGCTTCTAATCTAATCAAATATTGGTAAGATACTTTTCTATGCAAGTCTTTATGCATAATTGTTGCCTGTAATTTCTTTTCAAGTTCATTTACAATTAACTGAGATGCTTCTTTCTTTAAATGGAGGAAATTTAACTCCCTTGTAAAACTATTTTCTGTAATCTGATTTTTATTCAATAATGAAAATATCAAACGATCTCCAATTAATGGTTTAAAGATTTCCGATAAATCTAAGCATAATGAATATCGTCTGCTCCCTGGTTCATGTAAATAACTGATCGTTGGATTTAATTGAGTATGGTATATTTCTGTAAGTATTTTTGAATAAATCAGAGAATTCACAAAAGAAATTAATGAATTAATCATATTATCTGGTGGATGCATCACTCGTTTTTCAAATTCAATCTCTTGGTTTATAATAACACTCCATGCTTCGTAGTATTTTTTTCGAATATTCCCTTCTATTCCCATTAATTGATCAATTTCTTGTACATTGGGTATTTTCTTTTTTAACCCTTCAATATATCTCATATGTTCCGTTACATCTTTTCCTCGGCTATTATAATATCTTAAATTTCGATAAATATTTTCTGCTGCCGCTTCAATAAATTTTCTCGCAATAACGATTCTTTTTTCTTTATCTATGTAATGTTCCACTTGTTTTACTAATAATTCTCCAGATAATAAACTTTCTCTTGGATAATAACTTCCTGTATAAAAATGATAATAATTAAAAAAATGCATCGGTATTCCATATTGTGATATAAAGTTTATGAACTTCGTATTAAATGATAATTCAGACATTACATAAATATCCGAAATTCTTTCAATTGGAACGTCTCTTTTTTCATCGTCATAAGTTGTAAATCGTAATGTATTATCTTTTCTTTTCAAATCTCCGCAATTGTATATATATAGACTCTTTTTCATATGCATTCTCCCCTTAAATAAAACAAATGTCATAATATGCACACTTTTTACATATCTTTTTTGAATCATCCAATTCCGGTATTGCCTGTTTTCGAATTTGAATAATATGATCTATAATATTTTTCATCTGTTTCTCATCTTCTTCTGATAAACTGACTTCAATATTTTTCTTTAACAGTGGATAGTCTATTTGTGCTTTTGAAATATCAACTCCCTTTTTCTTCAAATAATACAAATAATATTTTACCTGCCATATTCCGGCTTCTTCTATGGACTTGCTCTTTTTTACTTCATGAATTTCTTGAAAATCTTTTATAAAATCAATGTTTATTGTATCGTCAATGTTAATATGTTTCTGATTTCTCCTATAACTAGTTTCATCTAATAATTTTCCTAATTGAACGTTCTCATTTTGAGATACATTTTCCATTTGTAGGTCATGACAAAAATACCATAATTTCCGTTTACATACAAAATAATAATAAATCATAACCCCTGTAATTCGTTCTTCCATAGACACCTCTTTTAAAACATCATCGCATCTTCTCCTATATTTTCATAATTTAATGGATAGAATCCCTTAATGTCATATTGACAGTTCATAATGTCGATATGTTCATATTTGCTAATATTAACAGTTCCATATGTTTGATATACTTTTTTATAATATTTGTGGTATTCATAATACGGAATTTGTACAATAAAATCTCTTAACCTCTCCTGGATTTCTATTCTTTCTCTAAATAGATTCTCTCTTTCTTTCTGTTCAATATTAGAATCTTTCAACTTTTTAGATATTAATGTTTGTCTCTCTTCTAATAATACAATTTCATCTTTATTTTGATCATATACTATCTTAGGTACAATTGATTTTGTAAAAATATTTCTCATTTTTATTTCATCTTTCTCAAAATCACCAATATCTAACTCTGAAATCCAATCAAACGTATCTTTGAATTGACGCATATAATCACTTGATCGTATATCATCATATGTAAAATAGTCATTAATAAGTTTTGTTTTTTGACTTTCTTCAAGAATTCCATCTACTGTCTTCAATGCTTTTTTAGATTGTTCATAAAATACAGAATCTAAAAATCCTTTCTGCCCTTGCTTGATATCACTTCCATCACAATAAACAAAACAATTGTATCCATCTAACTGCTTTACTCCTTTTCGATTGCATCTTCCCATCCTTTGAAATAATCCATTTAAATCAGTTAGTTCTGTAAATAAATAGTCAAAATCAATATCCAGGCTGACTTCCACAATAGATGTTGCAATCCAGATACCATTCTGTATATCTATTTCATTTTGTTCGTTGTATGTCTTTCCAAACTCTTTAATTTCATTTTCTAAATTTTTTCGATCTTCTCGATCAAATCTGCTATGTAATACATGCGAATTTAATGTCTCGTTTTTTTCTTTGATTTGGTCATACATCTTCTGAGCTTTCTTTATCGTATTACAAACAACTAATATTTTATTTCCTTTACCTTCCTTTATATTTTGGTTATAGCATTGAATAATATCATCTTCACAAATTGATTCATCTATCACCTTTACAGAATGTCTTTTTAAATCATTTGTGAAATCGCACTCTTTAAATTCTATATTTCCTATATTTTTATCCCTTAATAACTTTTTGATAAATGGCGGTAAAGTAGCTGTAATAATTGCTATTTCCCCACCTAATTCATGAATACGTCTCAGCCCGTAAATTAGATATGCCAACATTTCTGCATCATACATTTGAATTTCATCAATAACAATTTTTGAATAAGCTAATGTGGCTAGCTTCATCTCATATCCTTTGTATTTGAAAACAAAATCAAATAGCTGATCCAAAGTTGATATATTCAATGGTAACGATAATGCCTGTCCTCTGTTTCTATAATCCAAAATATCCATTTCTTGTCCTACATGACTTCCATAATAAGACAAACTTTCTGAATGTAATAATCCTAATCGCTCTTCTAATTTCTCATCTTTTAAAATCTGGTTCTTGATTCTATCATAGATTGCATTAATAGCAGTTCGTATTGGCAATATAAAAAATCCTTTATGATTACCAATCCATAATAAGCCGGCTTCTGTTTTTCCCATCCCTGTTGGTGCTAATGCAATAATATTCTCTTCCCGATTTTCTATGCAAAACTCCTGTAGTTCATTCCAACAACTATCTTTTTTCTTTTTCTGCCATTCATTCATCATTTGTGCTAATCCAGCTTCTAAAAAATCATTCGGATATTCTATCTCATAATTTCCACTGGCACTATAATCACATCGGTGTAATAATCCTTTTACTATAATTGTCTCTTGTTTTTTTAAATAATTATTACAAATATTTTTCAGCATCCTTCTACTTGGCTTTTGATTATATTCAGGAATTAATAATGAATTAATTTGTGACGTACGTGTTTTTATAACTAATGGCTCATTACAATAATCATGATGAAATAAAATACAACATGCTACAATCAAATAATCATCGGTGTTCTCGTCGAATTCATTCTTATCTAAATAATACACTGATAAAATATTGTGCGATATTTCTTTCGTTTCGTCAAAATGCAATTTAGGATTTAGAATACGTTTTAGAAACTCTTTATTTGCTTTTCCCAAATCATGCCCTTTACATGCTTGTATGAGTAAATTGTATATATGAATATCTTTAATATATCCTAATTTTCTTAATATATTAGCCCGAAATATTAAATCTTCAACATGTTCACCTATAGTTTTATCTGGTTTTGCCAAATAATCATATAAATCTTTTATCATGATTTTCCCTTCTTAAAACCTACTATATTTTCCATTATGCTTCTATTACTTTATTTTTACTTTTGTAAAAAATTAACTATATATTGTTCATCTCCTGCATTATCAATCCATACATTTTTACTTTCCTCATCTACACTATGATTAGATACATATACTACAGGAACTTTTTTATCTTGAAGAAAAATACGTTTTCCCTTTTCTTTTTTGTATTCAGTTCCCATATAATATTTTGTTCCTTGTATTCCTTCACTAGTGAGAACAATAATATTTCCATCTCCAACATTATTTATTGGCTTTGTATCTCGATAATTAACATACGCTGAATAAGAACTTATAATCTCTTCCTCTGGTTCAACTAAATCAACCAATTTTATTTCTTCAACATCAACAAAGTCTTCACTTCGTCCTAAGCTTTTTAAATCATAGATATTTTCCATAATATCTTGCAATACACTTTCTTCTGCCTGAATATGCAGAATCAATGTAATATTATTTAATATTTCATATTTTTTTACAGATTTCGTTAAAGATCTAAATTTAGCAATTGGTTTTTTATAATGTGTTTCTTCATACTCCTTTATTTTATTTTTCCAATCTTTTTCTTCTTGTTTTAATTCCTTTTCTTTTTCAACAAAATCTGTATATTCTGTTGATTTTTTATCTAAGGTCTTTTTTTGTTTCGTTAATTGTTGTTTTTTTGTTTTATACATAGCAACTTTATCAGTATATTCTTCTGATTTTTTCCATAATGCTATTTTATTTCCCATTTCTTTTAAGTTTCTGTATTCATCTAAAAGTCCCTGATTATATACTTGTATTGTAATCCCCTTTAAGAAACTATTACCTTGAGATTTTTTTGCTTCAGCCACTTTATCATACGCAGTTGATAACAAGTTTTCATTTTTCATTTTAACTAACAATCCGCGATCATCCATTGTTGAATTCAAAAAACAATGATGTGTATAAATCTTATTTTGCATGGACTGGTAATTTCCTTGAATACTGACTAGCATCTTATGGTACTCTGTATAACCACAAATGCTATGTAATGCACCTGTTACCGTTGAAATAGGAGGTAATGGATAAGTCATTTTATTATCGATTGTCTCCTCTTTTCGATAATTTGCGCTTGTCTGATGCAATTTAATCCGTAATGCCTTCATAATTACACCTACCTTAACCTATTTTAACCTAAGTAATATTCTTTAACTTCTTGACGAAGTTTATCAAACATTTCTGTGATTGTTAATGGATGCAATTCTTCTTCAATCTCTTCTTCGTTTTCTAAAAGATTTCCCTGAAGAAGTCCTGCATAAAATCCCCTATCAATCTTATTTTTTAAATCACTTGATATTATTAATTTTGCTTCTTCTACATTGACCACATTTTCAAAATAATGTGTTTTTCTAGGAGAGAGACCTCCTACTGCAAAAATTGGCTCCGCGTTATCCAAATTTCCTTTTACTACTAAAGATAAGTTTTCAATTGCATATAATAAACAAATAACTCTATCAGCTTTTTCTTTTGCATCTGCTTCACCTTCAAAGTTTTCATCTTTTCCTATCATTTCTAGATCTATGGTAATGCTATATATTTTTAATGATTTATCATATTCATACTGATATGGCATCAATCCAATATTATTCTTTCCTGGTTCTTGAACAGATAACCCTTTGCTTTTTGCATAATTTGTTGCCATATATAAATTATTATGGAATCTGGGTTCACTGATAAAATGTTCTGTTGAAATTGCATCTGTTACATAGAAAGAACTTCTGCGAACATAAGTTGTTGCCTGTGTGTTCATATAGCCACCTTCCAAGGCTCTACAGTTAATGGCATTCAGATCTTCATTTACTTTCTTTTGTGTAGCACCATCTACTTCTGTTTCCAAATCATCATACCATCCACTCTGTATCATGATTGCATTTTTTAAACTTTCTCTACTTCTCATAGAATATATTCTTCTGTTTTTAAACACTTTTTGCACACTTGCAACATTTCCTAATCCTTCAGAATAATTAGATGTCATATTTGCTACTACTGTTAATGTTAATGCTTTCTTATTCATTATCTTTACCCTCCTGATTATTATTTTTATATCGATTTAAACTATTTACAAATGTGTATGCAATTTCTTTATTTCCTTCAAAATCTTCAAATAAATCATAAGCAAATCCACATGGTACTTCGGCATAATTAGATAAATTAATCAGTATTTTTTGGAATTGATCATAATCATCTAAAATTATTGCATTAATTAATTTCGTGCAATAAGATTTTAATTTGGTATCGGATACTCTAGGTTTATTTCCATCTTTTTTATCAACAATCTGTTTCGCACATGCAAACGCAGCTTTCATTGTATTTTTCATCTTTTCGTCTCCTTTCTTAATTTCCACATTTACTTTCAATAATTTGCTAATTACATATGAATTTCCTCCCTCTCTAGAGTCTTTCAATAATTTATTAATTAAATCATCTAATAAAGTAAAATTAACGACTGCGTCAAAAACTTCATTTAATATATTAATCCAATAATCATCACTTATTTTTATACTGAAGCAAAAAGCTTTATAATATGATTTCATATTTTTCAAAATTTCTAAGCTTTCTTTTCTTAAATACAATGTTTCAAAATATGCACGTTCTGGTTTTTTCACAATAATCTCTATATCACTTTGAAGAAAATCTTTTGCTTCGATTAAGCAATCTATAAAAATTCTTTTAGTATTGACTCTCTCATTCTTTTGTTTTGCCTCTTCCATTTGTGATTTTACAGTGCGAGTCCATTGATTATTCGTTTTTTGTAATCGATTTAAATCAACATTGTCATTTATAAAAAACTTTTCTCGACATCCACTAAACGCAAATGGGATAAAATCAAATTCTGGAATATCATTTCCTACATAATTTGATTTATCAAATGCATATGAAATCGATTTTCCCTTTTTAGGCATATCAATATAATACCCATTTAACCTGCAACATTCTTGTTTATCTTTAAATAATTGATTTGGATTGCAATAGTTTTTATACAGATTATTTTTATTTCGAAAAGTTTCACAAATTATTTCTTCACGATTTTGGTCAATAATATTTTGTATTTCATCTTGATTGTGTCCATCAAATTTAATTTTCTTAAATTTATTTTTCAAAATTGTATTGGCCTTCATTTTTTCATTAACAATATTTATTTGATCTTCTGTAGGATTCTTTTCTTTTAATTTATTTTCTATTTCAATATGATGCATATCATCTTTGAAATAATATTCTGCAAATTTTAGGAAATCTTCTTTATCCAAATATTTCTTATTATACTCAAGAGTATCTTCTGTTATTATCAAATTAGGTTCTTCATCAACACCTAGCCATTCTAGGTATTTTCGCAACCCAACAATAGCTGCAGAGTATCTCCAATCAAACGGCTCTAAACAAACCATTTCATCTTTCATTCATCTTCCCCCCCCCTTGTCTTATCACATTGAGACTTCCAAAGCCCGTTGCATGATGACTTCCAGCACCGCTTTGATATAAATATTGTAATGCATTCATATCTCCTGATATTTTTAAAATACCTACTGTCAAATCTATAAAAATACCATAATGTTTTACCACTATTTTTTTGCAATCTACTGGTTCAACTTTAATATCTTCGTATTGCTTTTTATAAAATCCTGCCATTTGAAGCTGGTTTTTTATGATCAATTCTGTTTTTTCAGAAAATTCTTTATCTTCACATGTAATAAATGTATCTCTATTTGTTTCTCTATTATGTTCACGCACACATAGCCCATTTCCCAACATTGTTTGAAAATACACAACAGGTTCTGTAATTAATACTTCTTTTTTTTGTATTATTTTTCTCAATATCATATGATTGCCATTTGCTAAAGGAAATTCCATATGCTGAATTGATAAAAATGCTGTCTGAAAAATTAGTCCCGTTCGATTCCTATCACTGCATGAAAATATGATTTTCATTTCATTTTTATCAAAATAAATTTTTTCTTTTGTGAATCGTGGCTTACTAAAAACTGTTGAAAAACAATAATCTTTAACTATGTTATCTCGATTCTTATAAAATTTTTCGAAAAATCTTCCCCCTTCACAATGTTCTAATGCAAATTTTAGATAAGATATTATAATTCTGCGATAATCAATATCTATCTCTGGTTTCAATAATTCCATCTGTAATTCTAAACGCATAGGTGTTATTTCTCCTTCCTGTTTTTAGAATACTCTTTCACTTATATTTAGTCAACCCTTATATTAATGATATTTATTTTTATTTTGTTATTGCTTTTTGTAAATCTATCTATTATAATATCAATGTAATTTTTCATATTGAAATTTAAATTATACCAATGAAATTTAATATTAATCGTCCATATTGGAAAACTTTTTATACTAATTTAAATTTCAATAAAATTCTATTATTTTCCATAAAAATTCTGTTTTCATTTCATGTTTTTTATAATATCCCCCAAATTTATTCTTGACTTCCATTATTTTTGTATTAATTCAGATTGAGCCTACTATATAACTAATAATAACTTTTATACCATATCTATATTTCCAATATAACATTTTCCAATATGATTCTATTAATTCGGATGAAAGCAGCTGCGATCAGAGCAGTTAAGACTACTTTAAATTCCATTATGTTTCTATTAATTCGTGAATCCTGGCAAAGAATCGGCTGACGGGCGTTTTACCTTTAAATTCCATTATGTTTCTATTAATTCTTATTTAAGTTGGTGTCTTCGGTACATCGTGCATTTCTTTAAATTCCATTATGTTTCTATTAATTCCAACAACGCTTAATGATCGATAAGCATACAGAAACTTCTTTAAATTCCATTATGTTTCTATTAATTCCAACAACGCTTAATGATCGATAAGCATACAGAAACTTCTTTAAATTCCATTATGTTTCTATTAATTCGTGTGTCTCCTGAGACGTTGATCTGCTTGGTAGCTTTCTTTAAATTCCATTATGTTTCTATTAATTCTTTTCCACAGCTTCGATTCCATAACCGCCTGCTTTTACCTTTAAATTCCATTATGTTTCTATTAATTCAGACAGCGACAAGGAATTGATGCAGCCCTAGAACGCTTTAAATTCCATTATGTTTCTATTAATTCTGTTACAAGTCACTTCACTTCGTAAGATTTTAAATGCCTTTAAATTCCATTATGTTTCTATTAATTCGTAAAATACTATAAAAAATGTAGTTCAAAATGTGTCTTTAAATTCCATTATGTTTCTATTAATTCCGGGTTCTTCTTCTTCCTGTTTCTTTGGTTTCTTCTTTAAATTCCATTATGTTTCTATTAATTCGTTTTTATAAACTCCCATCACTAATCCGATATAGTTCTTTAAATTCCATTATGTTTCTATTAATTCCCTTGTGCTACAGATGAACATATAGCGGAAATACCGCTTTAAATTCCATTATGTTTCTATTAATTCCAGCAGAGATCAAACTGATTGGTCTCTTACAACCTCCTTTAAATTCCATTATGTTTCTATTAATTCGCGGAACACTGGACGGATCAAACGGGTTCGAAGGACTTTAAATTCCATTATGTTTCTATTAATTCGCACATCACTCTCAATGCAATTCCAGTCTCAAGTGGCTTTAAATTCCATTATGTTTCTATTAATTCATACTCGTATGCTGTTGCATTATCATATGTTCCTTTCTTTAAATTCCATTATGTTTCTATTAATTCTCTTTTTGAGCTTTATCAATCGCTTTCATGGCAAGCTTTAAATTCCATTATGTTTCTATTAATTCTCCAAGATAGTCAATAAGTTCAAATGGATCAGAAGTACTTTAAATTCCATTATGTTTCTATTAATTCTAACTTGAAAGCCAACATGTATAGATCAAGTATTCCTGTCTTTAAATTCCATTATGTTTCTATTAATTCGGAGAATAACAATAACCTGTTTCGTTATCATGCTGCTTTAAATTCCATTATGTTTCTATTAATTCGACGATCATAGCGGCAATGCTTCCAGTGATTCAAGTCTTTAAATTCCATTATGTTTCTATTAATTCGCAAATCTGACAGAGATCAGAAACGCGATCGAATATCTTTAAATTCCATTATGTTTCTATTAATTCCTTAGTGCAAATTGTGCACCGTTCGAGCTGTCCTTGCTTTAAATTCCATTATGTTTCTATTAATTCAACTTACAGGAACTCAGAAAAGAATACAAAAAATTAACTTTAAATTCCATTATGTTTCTATTAATTCGAAGTTAAAAAGTATCTTGACTGGAGAGCAAGCGGCTTTAAATTCCATTATGTTTCTATTAATTCGAGATAGTCATATAGCCTTTTTCTTTCAGCTCATTGGCTTTAAATTCCATTATGTTTCTATTAATTCCCGTCCCAAAACCAACTGCTTATTTACTCCACGAAACACCTTTATTCTGTCGACCTCTTCAAAATATATCATTTCTTTCTCACTCTTCATCATATGTTTTAGTAACACCTCCTATTTTAGCCATTTTTTACTTCTGTCGATTCCCTGCGTTTTTTACACTATCACAGGTCGACAGAAATCATTATATTTTTATCATATCAAGTTTTTTATTAGCTTGACACTTCCTATTATGAATCCAATCAATCAAATATGCAACCCTAATATACAAATCCATATATAAACATAAAATTCTCTCTGAACAATATTCCTAAATTACCCAAGAATATCATCCAGAGAGAACCCAAACCCTCTATTCCATATACACTTCTACTCCTCCGTCTTAATCGAACTAATCACCACATCCCCCAACTGACACCCCACTTTCCGAACAACAATATCTTCAATCTGACTCCTCTCCACCTTAGACAAATCCTTCTTATTCACCAACACATCCACCTTCCCATTCGTAATCGTAACAATACTATTCAAAAATCCCTTAGCCCCCAGCAGATTCTCCGCTGCCGTCTCCATCTCCATCTGCTCTGACAGCATCGCCAGTTTATCCACTGCATCCTGTTTTACACTATCTTTCACCGTCTGATCCTTTATAATCTCTTCCAGTGTATCCTTCGCCTTGCTATGTGTCTGCTCCCTCTCTAATTTCGCTTTCGCCACATAATTACTAACCTGTGCATTTGTAAGTACCGCTTCCCCAACATCGGTTACATCATCTGTTACTGCTGCCGCATTTTCTTTTGCCACGTTCTTTGAAACTGTCTTCGTCTTACTATTCTTCGTCCCAGCCGGATCGTATTTCTGACTATAATTTACATACCCTGCAACAGCGATCACAACCGCTAAGGTCATGATGATCATCTGATTTTTCTGAAATACTTTTTTCATGTTTAGGAATCCTCCATTTTTAAGACTTTCACTTTATAAGATGAAATATGAAATAACACAGAAACTGCTTCAACGATCTGATTCTTTATAATATCATTCCCACCGCCCTGGGCGACGACGACCACTCCTTCAACGACTGGTTCTACTTCTTTGATCACGTATGGAACTTTCTTTCCATCTTCTTCGACTAAGACGGTCTGTTCATCCTCTTTGACTGTTTTTTCTTTTTCACTGCTACTTTGTTCATAGGGACTGTCTTTATTTACGACAGCTTCTTTGGATGAATTAACGGTAATCATCACTTTTACTTTTCCGACTCCTTCTACATGTTTTAATGCATTGACCAATCGCCTCTCCTGCTTTTTCACATAGAGATCAGTAGAATCTTCTTTTGCTGTGGTTTCAGTGCTTTGTGCGTTCTTCTTTGTCTTCCCGGATGGAATGCTTACGATGATCAGGCTGATGCCAAGAAGTAAGATCAGGCAAAGTTTTGGAATGCCGATATTTTCGATCAGATGTTGTAGTTTTTCCCTCTCTATCATATTTCTTCTACTCACTTATATTTATATTAGATTCCTTCATATTATAGAAGTTTGAAATTGCGGTTTTTAGTTTCTTTGTATGACGAAGCTTGTCTGTTTTGATGTCGATCTTTTCAATAGTTCCTTTTTCATTTACCTTTGGATCAACCTCTAATACTTTGAGATCGTACTGTGAAAATAACGTTGTGATCTGTTCTTTGATCTGATTTTGTTTTTCCTCTTTTGCACCATCCAAAAATGCAGGGTTATTTTCTCCTTTGACTGCGGTTGAGATTGCCTGTGTTACGATATCTTCGTTGGATAAATAATAGGATATTGGCTGCATCATCAGGGAGATGAGCATAAATCCTGTCATTAACCGAAGGTACGGACGGTAGATGCTTTTGTCGCAGAGCTGATCGATCAGTGTTGTTAAGATCAGAAAAAATATGATCATATTCAGATAATCCATAATCCTTACCCCGCATAATAATTGACGTTGGTTGAGAATGCAATCAATGCCACGGATAGGATAAATAACAGTGCCATCGTAAAGATCATCGAAAGCATTAATTTTCCGCTTTGAATGACTGCATCCATCGCTCCGGTGATCCTTTTGTCGGATATTGGCTGGATCATGATTCCTGCCAGCAGATAGGTAAGAACAACTGCCGTGATCTCTATGACTGGTGGAACGATGATCACGATCAGTACAAGGATTCCAACGGCTCCGATGCTGTTTTTGATCACAACTGCCGAACCGATGACCATGGTCATAGCTGAATTTAAACCACTTCCGATTCCTGGAATGGCACTCATTCCTTTTTGGAGAACTGTATTTTTCATGGAATCAACGGCTGGCAGGATCATCGACTGGATCAGCTGAACTCCTAACAGGACACTTAAGAATCCTTTGAGCAAAAACTTGATCACACCTTCGAGCGTTTTACATAGTCTTGAAAAATGTTCTTCTTTTGATATATGGTTGATGATCTTTAGGACAAATAAGATCTTGATCATCGGAAGTAATACAACATTTGTAAGGGTTGTCATTGCATAGATCAGCAGAAGATAAAATTCATAAACTGTCGTTGATGTCGTGATCCCGGAAGTTGAGACAACAGCCAGTGAATATGCCATGATCATTCCTTTCATATAATCTGCCATTAAGGTAACGAGCTGCGTCACTGTTTTGTTTAAATAAAAAAAGGAATGTACCATGACACCGCATAGGATCACATAAGTAATATAAAATGCACTATTGGCTGTGCTTTGCTGAAAAAAGGAATCGGACAGATTTTTAAAGATGGCTGCGGTAAATGCGATCAGAAGGATTTCTCTGATCAGGTCTTTTTGGATCAACATACGGTTTAAAAAGACCTCTTTCATTTTGGCTTTGATCGTATGCAGAACACCTTTTACATTTCCGTGGATCAGCTGTTTTACTAATTGTGTATAAGATAGATCGATCTCTTTGTCTTTTAAGGTGTTTTCCACATTGGTAAACATATCTTCGTTGAGTTTTGTTTCTTTGGCTGAGATATCATTTGTTCTAGTAAGGATCAATAAAAACAGCAGGGCCAGCAGGAATATTCTTTGTTTCATGTGCCATTTCCTAATAGTTTCTGGATCGTTCCAAGCAGCGATTCAAAGACTGGAAGTCCAACGATCAGGATCGCTAATTTCCCTGCAAATTCAATCTGCTTTGCGATCGATGCCTGTCCTGCGTCTTTGCAGATGTTGGATGCAAACTCGCAGATAAAGGAGATACCAATCAGTTTTAAAAGGATCTGGAAGTAGCTTTGTGGGATTTTTGAATAGGACCGGATCATCTCAAACACGGTTAGTATTTCCTCCATTTGTTTTAGTCCATACATTGCCAGAAGAATGCTTGAGATCACTGCGATCACGACTGCGATCTCTGGACGGATCGTTTTGATCTTCATGGCGATCAGACTTGCAACGATCCCAAAGACTGCGACTTTTATCATCTTAGTATCCGCCTCCAATCTCTAGGATATCGTAAAAAGTGTCTGGACGCTTTCAAACAGATCATAGATATACGGGATCACCCAGCCAAGGACAAGGATCAATCCGGCAAGTGTGATCAAAAATGCTTGTTCGTCTCTTCCGGAATGTTTTAAGACCTGCACAAGGATCGTTACAAGAATTCCAACAGCTGCGATCCGAAAAATGATATTGACACTCATAACCCCTCCTTGTCATAAAAATGTCTGGTAGTTGCTTTATAGTAAGATGATCACGATCAGAACGCTTAGTGATATACCGAGGCTTCGGTACATCTTGCAGTTCTTTACTACTTGATCTTTCATAAGGAAGATCTGGTCATCGAGTTGTTCGATTGTCAGCAGGATCGTTTTCTCCTGCATCTGTTGGTCAAGATATCCGATCGTTTCACCCATGTTTTTTAAGATTTCATAAAACTTTGGTTCATAGATCACTTGTTTTAATTTCTGATCAGCGGTCTGCTGCCATATTTTAGCGAAAGATTCTTCACTGTGTGTCTCTAACTGCTTTGCCACCTTTTTTAGAAATGGCTGATATTCCTTCTCTGTCTTTGTCGATATTTTTAAAACAGCTTCTGGAAGTGGGGTAAATCCATAGCGGATCTCTCCTTGCAGAAGGTATAACATTCGTTTGATCGCAATTCCCTGTTCCAGACGTTTTTGTTCTTTTGCGGCTTTGTGAAATCCAAATCCGATTCCTGCGAAGATCACGATCAATGATCCTAATATCTTGATCAATTTAGGACCACCCCGTTTTCATCTATGATCTGTGCGATATAGCCAGGCTGGTTTCGCTGTTCTAAGATCACGTAGCGCTGAAACATCTTTTTGTTGATGATCTCCCGCATATAGGGATTCTTGGATAACGATTCTTTGTTCTTTCCATGGGTCGTTGCCAGAATGCTGCAGCCACGGTAGGCACAGAAAAATAAGGCTTCCACATCTTCTTTACTTCCGATCTCGTCCACAGCGATCACATCGGGGGCCATGGATCGGATCAGCATATTCATGCCCTGTCCTTTTTCACATGCATCCATGACATCTGTCTGAATCCCGAGATCATTTTGGGCAACGCCTTGGTAGCATGCTCCGATCTCACTTCGTTCATCGACAACTCCGACGGTCTGTCCTTCATCAGAGATTTTTCGGATCATATCCCGAAGCAGAGTGGTTTTTCCACAGCCGGGTGGTGAGATGATCAGCGTTGGAATGAGTTTTCCCATTCTGGTGCAGCGTGAATATAAGATGTCCGCACATCCTTTCACTTCATGTGCGACTCGGATATTTAACCCGGAAATATGTCGGATCGTTTTGACTTTGTCATGATCCATGACAACGGTTCCGCAGATACCAACTCGGTGTCCGCCTCGGATCGTTAAAAATCCTTGCTTTAACTGTTCGATATAAGCATACATCGAATAGCTGCTGATATATTCCATGGCTTGTCTGATCTCTTGTGAGGTTACGATATGTAATTGTTCTTTTCTTGTTGTGATCTTTCCCTGTTCGGATAGATAGCAGGTTTTTGCGTTGTATTTTAAAATGACTGGCTTTTGAATACGCAGGCGGATTTCCTGAAGTTCGTCCCAGTTGATGCCTGCCTGCTTTATGATCGTTCTGATATGTAATGGAAGGATTCCTAAGATTTCTTCCTCTTTCATAAATTTAAAAACACCTCCCCATTTTGGTATAATCCAAATATATGTGATGGAAGGTGTTTTTATGAATGTTATTTTATTTTTTCTTCTGATAATATGGTGCGATCTGATCAAAGGATTGTCTGAGCTGATACTGGAAGTTATTTTGCTTGACGATATTTGTCTTCTGGGTGACAAACTTGTCTAACTTCTGCATATACTCTTCTTCTGTGACACTTCCTTCTGCTACGTAAGTAAGACCTTTTTCCCAGCTTGCGGTTAAGGTTGGGTTTAAAAGTGATCCTATGGATGCACTGACAACATTGACGATCATCTCTCCAGTTAAGGTTGGTGTTACGATCTGTGTCTTTTTATTTAATGCAATGTATTTATTGGACACTAATTTCTTTACGATCTCTGCTCTTGTCGCACTCGTTCCAATCCCGCTTCCTTTGATCTGTTCTCTTAAATCTTCATCTTCGATCAGCTGTCCTGCATTTTCCATCGCAAGGATCAGGGAACCTGAGTTGTATCGTTTTGGTGCGGATGTTGTTCCATCTTTGATCGTATAGTCTTTCACTGGAAGAGGCATACCTTTCTTCAAAGATGAGATCGCATGGATCTGTTCTTCTGTTAATTGGGCTTCTTTCTTCTGTCCGCCCATTCCTGTGACTTTTAAATATCCTGGGTCTTTTAACATCTTAAAGTTTGCAAAGAATGCTTCGCCTTTGGTCTGTGTCTCTAATTTGATCTTTAAGTACACAGCTGGCGGCATAAAAATACTTAGGAATCTTCTGGCGATCACATCGTAGACTTTCTGTCCCATCTCTGAGATCCTTGATAAACTGCCTACTGCCTGTCCGGTTGGAATGATCGCATAGTGGTCGGTGATCTTCTTGTCATCTACGTATTTCGACTTGATGATTCCCTGATACTTCTTGCCCTGCATGATCTCATTTGCAAATCCTGATAATGGAGTGTAGTTGTTTAATCCCCCGATATTTTTATAAATCTCTTTGGCGACCGCACTGGATAAGACTCTGGCATCGGTTCTTGGATATGTAACCAGTTTTTTTTCATATAGGTCCTGGACCACTTTTAATGTCTCATCTGGACTTAGCTTGAATCGTTTGGAACATTCATTCTGAAGTTCTGCCAGATTATATAATAACGGTGGATTCTTCTTTTCCTGTCGTTTGGATGAGGATACTACGATCGTCTCATTGTTGCTTCCATCTTCTAAATATTTGATGAATTCCTGTGCATCGTTCTTGTCCAGAAATCCGTTATCCTTATATAATTTCTTGGACTCAAAGTACTTTGATCCTTTCACTGCTTTCCATTCGGCTTCCACTTCAAATCCCTGGCAGTCAAAGTGTCCTAAGATTCTGTAAAACGGTGTTGGCACAAAGGTACGGATCTCTCGTTCTCTCTTGACGATCATTCCGAGAACGCAAGTCATCACTCGTCCGACTGCAACCACTAAGCTTCGTTTCTGATTTAAATAGTTACCGAGTGTCCAGCCATATTTGAGTGTCAGGACTCTGGAGAAGTTGATTCCCATCAGATAGTCTTCTTTGGCTCGCAGGTATGCGGCGGCTGCTAGGTTGTCGTATTCACTTAAGTCTTTCGCTTCTTTTACCCCGCGGATCACTTCTTCTTTTGTCTGGGAGTCGATCCAGACACGTTTTTTCTTCTTGTCTTTGCTGACATTGGCCTGCTGGTCTACCAGACGGTAGATGTATTCTCCCTCTCGTCCGGAGTCAGTGCAGACGTAGATCGTATCAATGTCTTCTCGATTAAGGAGTGAAGATACGATATCAAACTGTTTTTGTACTCCTGGGATCGTTTCATATTTGAATGTATCTGGGATAAATGGAATGGTTTCTAAGTCCCATTTCTTCAGTGCAGGGTCATACTGGTCTGGATAAGACATGGTAACTAAATGTCCGACGCACCATGTGATGACTGCCTTGTCTCCTTCCATGTATCCGTCTCTGTTTTTTGCATTTATATTCAGTGCCGCTGCGAATTCTCTTGCGACACTTGGTTTCTCTGTGATAAATAGTGCTTTCAAAAAATTACCTCTTTCTAAAAGTTTTACGATATATTATAACATAACCATTGAAAACATGATATAATTAAATCTGGTTCTTGTGGAATTCATATCTGTAGAATCATGATTCCACATAAAATTTATACTGAAAGGATGATGAGTATGTTTTTAAATGAAGCAACCAAACTTCGTGCACAGACAATTATCAAGGGACTTGAAAAAAGAAATATGCATGGTGTTTTCTGTGCAACCAAGGAAGACGCCCTAAAACAGGCTCTTAGTTATATCAAAGAGGGCTCTTCTGTTTCTTGGGGTGGTTCTATGAGTGTTTCTGAGATTGGGCTGATGGATGCCTTAAAGGAAGGAAACTATCATCTGATCGATCGTTCTGTTGCAAAGAATTTTGATGAGCAGCGTGAGATCTTTTCTAAGGCTGTCTTATCTGATTATTTCCTGATGAGCTCTAATGCGATCACCTTAGACGGAGAACTGATCAATATCGATGGAACTGGTAACCGTGTTGCGTGCTTAAGTTATGGTCCTAAACATGTGATTATGATCGTTGGTATGAACAAAGTTGTCAATGATGTGGAAGATGGTATTAAGAGAGTTCGTAATTTTGCCAGCCCTCCAAACACTCTTCGTCTCGGACTGAAAACCCCTTGTTCTATGACTGGACGTTGTGGTGACTGTTATGGAGATACCTGCATCTGCAGTCAGATCGTTGTGACAAGACGTCAGAGTGCAATGATGAAAGATCGTGTCAAAGTGATCCTTGTTGGTGAATCTCTAGGTTATTAAGGCACTCGCTCTTTCTATCAAATATCACAAAACACAGACATTTTATCAGGCATTTTCACTGGATATTTTATCGCCATTCCAGTGAAAATGCCTTTTCTATTCTTGAATTTTTATAACAATCATAGTAAAATCAAACTATATTATGACACAATTCGACATTTTTTATAACAATATTGATATTATGAGGTTTTTCTATGAATTATGATATTTGCCATTCATCTATCACTTATTTTCCACTGCTTCCGCTTTCTAAAACCGTTTCATTTGAACGCAAGGTACTGGATATCCGACAGATGCCTGCTCAGGTTTTATTTCCTCATTGGGATGATGAATTTGAGTTTATATATGTTCTCTCTGGCATGATGGAATTTCGTGTCCGGCAGAAGGCTTTTCTGGTTTCTTCTGGGGAAGGTTTCTTTTTAAACACTGGGGAGATTCATTCCGCTTGTGCATATCAGTCTTATGACTGCCGCTTTGTTATCTACCGAATCTGCCCTTCTGTTCTTTTTCAGACAGAAGATAATCCTTTATATCAAAAATATATCAAACCTCTGGTCGATCATCCTTCCTTTGGATTTTTAACGTTCGTTCCAAAAGTCCCTTGGCAGAAATATATCCTTGAAATGATCCGCAAAATGAATGATATCTGTGACCGTCCTGTTGATGGTTATGAATTGAAGATCAACCATTTTGTAAACGAGATCTTTTATTATATCTTTCATAATGTGAATCTCTCCAAAGAACTGTCCTTAAAAGAATCCAGAGATTTGGAACGTATGAAAGATGTGATGATATATCTTACTAAAACGATCGACCAAAAGCATACACTCGCTGATATTGCTTCTTACTGCCATCTAAGCAATAGTGAATGCTGCCGACTCTTTCAAAGAAATGTTCATCTAAGTCCTGTGGATTATCTGAATCAGCTTCGTATTCATATGAGCTTGTCTGAGATCATTAAACATGAGAAAAAGATGACCGACATTGCAAAGATGTATGGTTTCTCTGGCAGCAGTTATTTCTCTGAAATGTTTAAAAAGACCCTCGGCATAACGCCAAGAGCCTTTTATAAATCTGTTCTTCAGCAACAAACTCTTTCTTCTAACGCTGATCCCATTCACGGAAGGCGATGAATTTCGTCTTCCAAAGAAGACTCAATGCTGGTGTTAATGCCCAGATCATCTTTGTCTCTTCTTGCATGATCAGATCGATCTTTAATATTCCCGCATACAAAATTACCAGTAGTAACGTAAAGATCACTAGTAATCCATATGCAACAGAATAAGAATTATGCACTTTCTGCCCGATCTTCTCACTAAAGTAAAAGCGATCTAATGTCAGAGAAATAATCGAAATCACTGATAAAATGATATTGATCGTATAAAATGTATGCATATCCATATGATTAAACCAGGTTGCCAAAGCACCTAGAAAGATCATGATCTGTGCATACCATAATACTTTTTCCTGTTTTTCATATTGATTTCTCATTGATTGAAACCTCTTTTTCTTTCTTTTAATAATGAATAAATACAGGATCTCCGATCTTCGTCAGGTTATATACAGATCTTGCATCTGATAATGTTAAGTTAACACATCCATGAGATCCATTCGTCTTATAATACGTTGGTGACCAGCTTCCCCAGTCTCCTCTGCTACTGTAATGATATCCTGTTCCTGTCCACATGATCCTTGTCCAGTATCTTGTTGGAACACTGTAATCCGCACCTGTTAATGTCTTTGTAAGTTTCTTCTCTTTGATGTCATAAACACCGGTTCTTGTGATACGATCTGGTGTTGCTTTTCCAGTGATACAGGTTGTGCTGAATACAAGTTTTCCTTTCTTGTAGACGAAAACTTCCTGTGCTGACAGGTCAACTTCACTGTAGTTTTGTGTATCCCAGTCATTTTGCTTGTTCGTATAATCCATACGATATCCTTTGTGGCTGTAGACTGGTTTTAAGCTTGTAAGTAAAGCCTGTTCATTCTCCTTGGAAGGGTCTTTCTCATAAGCTTTGATCGCAGATTCATCTGGTGCTTTCTTTAACGCTTTCATTGTCTGTTCTATAACTTTGTCATAATCGATACGCCATCCATAGTCTCCACCACTGACTTTGATCTTCTTGCCAGAATGTGTCTTAAATGTTCTTGCGATTCCCTGTGTCTTGTATTTTAAGCAAAAGCTTTCTAACCATTTCTCGACGGCAGGCTGATCTAATTTTACAGTATGTCTCTTTGTGTTTACTTTGATGCAGTCTTTTAACGCATCTGGACCTAATGTTTCTTTGACATTATTGCCCATATCCCACTGAATGAAATGTAATAAATACTCATTGTAGGTTGTCTGCATCTGTTTTAATTCTTCATCATCATGATACAGACCAGGCTTTTTATAAACGTCCGGATTCTTCTTTTCATCTGTCAGATTCAGTGTGTTACTTAAAGACTCTATGGATTTCTCTACTGCGTCATAAAATGCTTTACGGTTTAAGTAATTTCCTTCATCTTCCTTCTGGATTACACCGTATTTCTTATCTGCAGAATATACGATCGTTGCATCCACTGGTTTTGTGATCTTATATGTATCACTGCCTTTGATCAAAACGGATTGTTTTAATTTGGCCTTTAATTTCTGCTCTGATAATGCAACTGCTGTCACTTTGGTTTTTTTGCCACCAAAGATCGTTGAAAATACACTTTGGCTGTGCTGCTTTTTGTAAGCATCCTTTACATGTGATTCTGTCTTAAATGCAAGATCGATCTCCTTACCGGAAATCACTTTCTGTCCGTTATTTCTTCCCTTGATCTTTAACTTGTAAGAATCAATGGATTTCTTTACTTTCTTCACTGATTCTTCGTATGTCATTCCTGACACATCAACCTTGTTAAATGTACTCCCCGGATACCAACGGTTCTGATAATGGGCATGGACACCGATAGCGGCTGCTATTAAAACAACCGCTACGGCACCTCCTATGATTCCCCCTTGTTTCTTTGTAATCCTCATATTGATTTCTGCCTCCAAATACGACTCTGTGATGGATTATTCATAGAGTGGATATTTTTCTGTTAATCCTAATACTAATTCGTTTGCTTCATCAAGTTTCTTGTCTAATAATGTCAGACGAATAGCTTTTGCGATCACTTTCATATCGTCTTCTTTCAGTCCACGAGTTGTAACAGCTGGTGTTCCAAGACGAAGTCCTGATGTTACAAATGGAGATTTTGGATCGTTTGGTACAGTATTCTTATTACATGTGATATGTACAGAATCCAGTACTTTTTCAGCTTCTTTTCCTGTCAGATCATATTTCTTAAGATCTACTAACATTAAGTGGTTGTCTGTTCCTCCAGATACGATATCGAATCCTTCTTCGATCAGTGCATTTGCAAGAGTATCTGCATTCTTCACAACCTGTGTCATATATTCTTTGAATGATGGGTCTAATGCTTCTTTGAATGCTACAGCTTTACCAGCGATCACATGCATTAATGGTCCACCCTGGATTCCTGGGAAGATTGCTTTGTTGAAGTTGTATTTTTCGTTCACTTCATTGCTGCACATGATCATTCCACCACGAGGTCCTCTTAATGTCTTATGTGTTGTTGTTGTTGTTACATGAGCATAAGGGATTGGGCTCTGGTGTAATCCTGCAGCTACTAATCCTGCGATATGAGCCATATCTACCATTAAAACTGCCCCAACTTTGTCAGCGATCTCACGGAAACGTTTGAAGTCGATCGCTCTTGCGTATGCACTTGCACCAGCAATGATCATCTTTGGTTTGCATTCTAATGCGATTCTTTCTACTTCATCATAATCGATGAATCCTTCATCATTAACTCCGTATGGTACGCAGTGATAGTTCTTACCAGACATGTTGACTGGGCTTCCGTGTGTTAAATGTCCACCGTGGTCTAAGCTCATTCCCATGTATGTATCTCCGACATTCAATACTGCGAAGAATACTGCCATGTTTGCCTGTGCTCCAGAGTGTGGCTGTACATTTACATATTCGCATCCAAATAATTCTTTGGCACGTTCTCTTGCAAGATCTTCTACCACATCTACATACTGGCATCCACCATAGTAACGTTTTCCTGGATATCCCTCTGCATATTTGTTTGTTAAATGGCTTCCCATTGCAGCCATAACAGCTTTGGAAACAAGATTCTCTGATGCGATCAACTCAAGATTTGTTCTCTGTCTTGTTAATTCGTTTTCCATTGCTTCTGCTAATTCTGGATCGTAGTTCTTTACTTCGCTAAAATCAAACATTGTTTTCTCCTTTATATATTTATGTAAAATAATATTGTGTCTCGTATATTGTGTCTTATTCTTATGATCATTCGATCACTTGATCTATCTGATTATTCCTGGAACTGTTCTTTTAATGCTTCTACTGCACGTTCTACACGGCTTTCTTTGATCAGAACAGTGATCTTGATCTCTGATGTGTAGATTAAGTGAATGTTGATTCCACGATTATACAGTGCTTCAAACATCTTAGAAGCTGCTCCGCTGTTAGACATCATTCCAGCTCCGACGATAGATACGATTCCGACTTCTTTATCACTGATGATATCTTCGTAATCTGCTTCATCAAATGCTTTCTTTAATGTTTCAACGGCATGATCTGCTTCATCCTGTGCTACAACGAAAGAAATATCTTTATTCTCTCCACGTCCGATGGACTGAAGGATCAGTTCCACGTTGATTTTTTCTTCTGCAATGGCACCAAAAACTTTTGCTGCGATTCCTGGCTGGTTTTTGATTCCTTTGATTGCGATCAGTGCAACTTCAGAGTTAGACTGAACACCGCTAAATAACATTTTCTCCATCTGATTATTCCTCCTCTGGTGTTGAAAGTTCAATTCCAAGTTCTTCTAGCTGTAATGTATCAACCGGTCCTGGAGCCTGTGTCATCAGGCAGGAAGCATCTTTTACTTTCGGGAAGGCGATGACATCACGAATGCTGTCTTCTCCTGTTAACCACATAACAAGACGGTCAAGACCATAAGCTAAACCAGCATGTGGTGGTACTCCAAATTTGAATGCATCTAATAAGAATCCAAAACGGTTGTAAGCATCTTCTTTTGTAAATCCAAGAGCTTCAAACATCTTCTCCTGAATATCATCCTGATGGATACGGATTGATCCACCACCAAGTTCTGTACCATTTAATACGATATCGTATGCTTTCGCACGGACATCTCCTGGTCTTTCATCAATGAATTCAAGATCTTCTTCAAATGGCATCGTAAATGGGTGATGCATTGCTGTGTAACGATTCTGTTCATCGCTCCACTCAAGTAATGGGAATTCTGTAACCCATAAGAACTTATACTGGGATTTGTCGATCATATCGTACTGTTTCGCAATGTGAAGTCTTAAGTTACCAAGTACATCAAAGACAACTTTGTCTTTGTCTGCGGCAAATAGTAATAAGTCTCCTGCCTGTCCATCCATTGCTTTGATCAGTGCATCCATCTCTTCTTCTTTCATGAATTTAGCGAAAGATGATTTCACTGTTCCATCGCTCTTTAACTGAATATATGCAAGTCCTTTCGCTCCGAAGTCTTTGGCGTAGTCAACGAATCCATCGATCTTCTTACGTCCAAGATCTCCTAAACCTTTAGCGTTTAATCCTCTTACGGATCCACCATTCTCTAATGCTCCTTTAAATACCATAAAGTCGCATCCGGCAACTGTATCGGATACATTCGTAAGTTCCATTCCAAAACGCATATCTGGTTTATCAGATCCGAAACGGTCCATTGCTTCTTTATAAGTCATGCGAAGCATAGGAAGCTGTACATCAATATCTAATACTTCTTTGAAGATCTTCTTTAACAGACGTTCATTTACATCGATCACATCATCGACATCAACAAATGAAAGTTCCATATCAATCTGTGTAAACTCTGGCTGGCGGTCTGCACGTAGATCTTCGTCACGGAAACATTTTGCGATCTGATAGTAACGGTCGAATCCAGAGCACATTAAAAGCTGTTTAAACAGCTGTGGTGACTGTGGAAGTCCGTAAAATTCTCCTGGATGTACACGGCTTGGTACAAGATAATCTCTTGCTCCTTCTGGTGTACTCTTTCCTAAAACTGGTGTCTCGATCTCTAAGAATCCTTCATCCCCTAAGAAGTTACGTACCATTCTTGTTACATCATTACGAATGCGTAAGTTTCTCTGAAGATTTGGTCTTCGAAGATCAAGATAACGGTATTTTAAACGAAGTTCATCTTTGACTGTCTGTTTCTCGTCAATTGGAAATGGAGGAGTTTCTGATTCTGATAAGATACGTAATGTATGTACCTTGATCTCGATATCTCCTGTCTTCAAGTTCTCGTTGATCGCTGCACTTCTCTTCTCTACAGTACCTACTGCTGCAACGACATACTCACTTCTTAAAGAGTTTGCCTTATTATAGTCTTCCTCAGATAATACTTCCTGATCAAAAACTAACTGTAAGATTCCTGAGCGGTCTCTTAAGTCTACAAATATAAGACTTCCTAAATTTCTTCGTTTCTGTACCCATCCCATGACAGTGACTTCTGTTCCGATAAGTTTGTTGCTTACCTCTGTACATCGGTGGGATCTGGCTAAACCTGACATTGATTCTGCCATGATATTTCCTCCTTCATCCTTTTCACTTTGTACGAAAGGCAGAGCCCGTATCTTCGGTTCTGCCTTATATATTCTTTTATGAATCTTTTCTTACAAGGATCTGTTCGATCTCTGCAGCGTAAAGTACGTGATAATCCTTCTCTGGATACCACTGTTCATCTAAAGATTTATCAACAAATCCTTCTGGATCCATTGGCTGAGAATATAACTTCTTACAGATCAGTACGATCTTTGCTTCCTCAAAAAATGGAATTCCATTCGCATCTGTTGGTGTCAGACGTGTCTTCGCGATCTTGTCTTCATCTCTTCCAGATACACTTCCAAGATAGCTTAAATCCTTCTTAAAAGTATCATCATAGAAAGATAATGTAAATGATTCTGACTGGTCAATGAATTCTTTTGTATATCTTTGTGGTCTTAAGACTGTCACAGCAACATTCTTACCCCACATAACACCTAAACCACCCCATGAGGCAGTCATTGTGTTAACTTTTCCTTCCTGATTCTTTGCAGTAACAAGCATCCATTCCTTACCAATCAGGCGAAATACGCTTTGGTCGAAATCTTCTGGTGCCACGATCGCATATTCACTCATGCATGTTACCTCCTTTCTTGTAATTATTACTCATTATATATGATTTTGTCAAAAATGTCACGAACTAGTATAAGAAAGCATGATTTTATTTTAAACAATCTGCGATCTTATCAAGCGAAATGGTCGTAACTTCTCTTGTTTCCATATTTTTGACATTTCCTTCATTCTTCGCTAATTCGTCATCACCAATGATGATCGTATTCTTGGCATTCAGCTTATTTGCATATTTCATCTGTGCTTTTACGCTTCTTCCAAGATAATCTGTTTCTACGACAAATCCCTGATCACGAAGATCTACAACGATCTGGTAAGCTTTTGCTTTTGCTTCCTGTCCAAGAATTCCTACATAAAGGTCAATATCTCTTGTGCATGGAAGATCTACTTTCTCTTCTTCTAAGAAATAAAGGATTCTCTCTACACCCATACCAAATCCAACGGATGGCATAGAAACTTTTCCATCGATCTCATGAACAAGATTGTCGTAACGTCCACCACCACATAAAGTAAATCCATCTTCATTTACAAATTCGAATACGGTCTTTGTATAGTAGTCTAATCCACGAACGATTTCTGTATCAACTTCATATGGAATATTTAATGCATCTAACAGACTCTTTAATTCTTCAAAATGTGCTTTACATTCATCATCTAAATAGTCGATCGTTCTTGGTGCATCTTTGACGATCTCTTTGCATTCTGGAACTTTACAGTCAATGACACGTAATGGATTCTTTTCCATACGTTCTCTGCATGTAGGACATAAATGTTCTTCATGTTCTTTTAAATATGCTAATAATGCTTTGTTGTATTCTTTTCTACAATTTTCACATCCAATGCTGTTGATGTGTAATTTTGCATCTTTTAACCCAATTTTCTTAATAAAAGTGGATACTAATGTGATCAGCTCTACTTCTGCTAATGGACTTTCCGCTCCGACAAATTCAACTCCAAACTGGTGGTGCTGTCTTAATCTTCCACTCTGTGGTTTTTCATAGCGGAATGCTGGTGTGATATAGAACATCTTGATCGGCTGTGGCTCATTTGCCAGACCATTCTGTAAATATGCACGGATCGCTCCTGCTGTTCCTTCTGGTTTTAATGAAATGCTTCTGTGTCCTTTATCTTCAAATGTATACATCTCTTTCTGGACAACGTCTGTTGTTTCTCCAACACCTCTCTGAAAAAGCTCTGTATGCTCAAATACTGGTGTGATGATCTCGTGAATATTATAGGATGCGCATAAGTCTTTGAAAATATTCTCTAAATATGTGCGCTGGTCCATATCTTTTCCAAACCAGTCTTTTGTTCCTCTTGGTGCCTGTGTAATCATTCTTGTTCCTCCTCAAATAATTCATCCAGATTGCCTTTTTCCATCACAGTTTCCATAACTCCGTCTGAAAATGCGACTCTCTGGAATGCTAAAAATACTTTCATATCAAAATTCTTTACTTCATCGATCATGATATCAAGTGCAGTCTCAACATCAAATCCTTCTCTATAATCCCTGTTTGAGATCAATGCTCCGAAAATATCACATACATGCATGATCCTTCCAACCAATGGAATCTGTTTTCCTACCAGATTATGTGGATAACCGGTGCCATCATAATGTTCATGATGATATAGAACTGCGTCTAAAACCGTCTGGTTATAATCGTAATCTGCAAGGATCGCATATCCAATGGATGGATGCATTCTCATATATCTTGTTTCGTCAACAGCCAGAATCTCATCTTCCACTTTCTCATTCATATAGAAATTAAGTCTTACTTTCCCAAGATCATGTAACATTCCTGCAACCGCAAGATCATAACACACTTCTTCTTGTAATCCTAATTCCTTGCCAACAAGATAAGCCAAATTACTGACAATGATACCATGACTGATCGTTTCTTTTATATCCGCATGGATCGGTGTCTCAATATCTGTTCGTCCATAACTGATTGCCATAATCAAACTCCTGTTTATATCATCTTTAATTCTTTTCTATGAATGATCTCATCAATTCGTGTAATGTATTGCTTTATATCTTTAAGATTTTCGATGCGGTCCACCTGATGGTCTTCCTGATGGACGATCTTTGAAGATGTACCAGCACCAACTGCTATAATATCATGTAATTCCTCCATAATCAAAATATTATAGAGACATTCTTTTCCTTTTTTTGAAAAACCGACATTCTCAAGGTTCCCTGGAATGTTTTTCTGCCGGTATAAATAATATGGTTCCATATCCATATCTCTTGCACATCCAGCAGCATAAGATACCATCTCTTCACTCGCTCCAAAGTGATATGTATCTTTCATTCGATTCAATCTCGATGAACGCTTGACTGCAAGTGCATGAACCGTTAAACTCTCTGGATCAAGTTTTTTGATCTCATCTAAAGTATAGGAAAGTTCTTCCATTCCTTCTTCTGGAAGCCCGCAGATCATATCCATATTAATGTTATCAATTCCAGCCTGTCTCGCAAGATTAAATTTCTCTTTGATATCTTGTGCGAAATGATTTCTTCCAATGAGTTTTAATGTCTTATCGTTCATTGACTGTGGATTGATACTGATCCTTGTCACACCATATTTCTTTAGAATCTTTAATTTCTCGAGATTCAAGCTGTCTGGCCGTCCTGCTTCCACAGTGATCTCCTGGATCTTTGAAAATGGGAATCTCTTATTAACCTCATATAACAGATATTCCAGATCTTCTTCTTTTAAAGATGTTGGTGTTCCCCCGCCAATATACATCGTCTGAAGTTCTTTGTGTGCATAAGTATTCGCCACAAAATCCAGTTCTTTCAATAAAGCTTCAAGATAGTCTTGTACAATATTCTCAAATTGATCGATCGAATACGATGTAAAAGAACAGTACAAACATGTGCTTGGACAAAATGGAATTCCTATATATAGACTGTATCCTTCTTTGTATGGAAATACTTTTAGCAGTTCTTTCTCTTTCTGAACGGTTTCTGTACATAATCTTGCTTTTTCTTCCGATGCCAGATAATCTTTTTGAAATCTGTGAATGATCTCTTCACTGCTCTCACCCTTTTCATATCCATCAAAAGCAATCTTTGTCGGACGGATCCCAGTCAACGTTCCCCATGGAAGCTGTTTGTCTAATGCTTTGGAAAATAACTGATAGATTCCTCGCTTCATCTGGTTTTTAAAAATCTTTTTATTTTCATAATCACCTAATAACTGGATCTCATCTTCTAACTCGCCCTTTTTATATAGTTTCATGATGATTTCCTGATATTTATAATCCACGTCCAGTATAAAATCATAGATAGAATCAACGTGATCCGTCAATTCTATCTTCTCTCCAAGCATAAATGCCAATATTAAACTTCGAATGTCATATTCATAAATGGTCTTGTTCTGAATTAGTCCAATCATAATCTATTGCAGAAACGGATTGCATCTGCTTTCCTCCTCGATCGTCGTTGGTGGTGTATGACCGGATAGTACCTTTGTCCATGGTGGGAGTACGAATAATTTCTCTCTGATCGCTGTCAGAAGATCATTCAAATTGCCTGTCGGAAAGTCTGTTCTTCCAATGCTCATCTGGAATAATGTATCTCCAGAGATCAGCCATCCATAATCTGCAAAATAATAGCATACTCCACCTTTTGTATGTCCTGGAACATGGATACATTTTACCTTTGTTCCTAATACATCTATGATTTCTCCATCTTTCACCAGATGGTTCGCTTTTAATGAGAGATCCATTCCCATCATCGCTCCGAGATTGAGCTGTGGATCTGCCAGAACTTCTGCTTCATCTTCATAAAGATAGATATCAAGATCTGGTTTTTGTTCCATCAGATATGGAAGGGCCATTACATGATCAAAATGTCCATGTGTCAGACATACGCCTGCAAGTTCCATTCCATCTTCTTCTAATGTACTCATAATACGTTCTCCCTGATCTCCCGGATCAAAGACGAATGCCTGATTTGTTTTTGTATTCTCAACAATATAGCAGTTTGTCTGCATCTGCCCAAGACAGATTGTTACCATCTTAAGAGGTCTGTCAAGTCTTAATGTTGTTTCACTCATATTTTCACCTATCCTGCTGTTCTTTCTATATCGATCACGCCTTCTACATTCCTGATCTTTGCAATAATACGGTTCAACTGCTCTACGCCTGTAATATCAAAGGACATACTAAGCGTTGCTCTTCCTTTCTTATTGTTCGATACATTGATCGTGATAATGTCAATATCTAATTCTAAGAAGATCTTTGATACTTCTGCTAACAATCCCTTTCGATTATTGGCATAAATATTGATCTCTGTCGTGTAAGTCTGTGTTGTTTCTGCTTCACTTACCTGCCATTCAGCTTCAATAAGTCTTGCTCGGTCAGATTCTGGCATATTCAGAAGATTCACACAATCTGTTCTGTGAATCGAAATTCCTCGTCCTCTTGTAATAAATCCAACGATCTCATCTCCTGGTACCGGATTACAACACTTTGAAAAACGAACAGCAACATCATTCGCTCCACGTACAACAATTCCTCCTTTGGATTTCTCATCCTTTTTCTTCTCTGGATTCGCTGCTGCCGCCTGTGCTGCTTCTGTTGTTTTCTGCAAGATTTGTTCATCCGTGATCTTCTGTTTCTGGATCTTACGGTCTTCTTCCTGCATCTTATTGATAACCTGGCCTTCTTTTAAACCACCATGCCCAACAGCTGCACATACAGAATCCCAGTCTTTAAATCCGTATTTTAGTTCAACCTTCTTAATATATTCAGGTTTCATAAGTTCTGAGAGCCTGATGCTCTTGCTCTTACAGTATTTTTCTAACAGTTCCTTACCTCTGACAATATTCTCTTCCTTGAATTGTCGTTTAAACCACTGATTGATCTTACTTCTTGCCTGTGCTGATTTTACGATTCCTAGCCAGTCTCTGCTAGGTCCTTTTGAATTCTGTGATGTAATGATCTCTACACGATCACCATTCTGCAAATGATAATCAAATGGTACCTGTCTTCCATTGACCCTGGCTCCAACCATCTTATTACCGACTGCACTATGGATTGAATATGCAAAATCGATCGGTGTCGAACCATTCGCCAGGTTTTTGACATCTCCATTCGGTGTAAAACAATATACCTGTTCTGCAAAGAGATCCAAGTTCGTCTTCAGCAAACTTAAAAACTCTTTGTTATCATCCATATCACGCTGCCATTCCAGCACTTCTCTTAACCAGCTTAACTTCTCTTCCTCTTTGTTAAGTCCCTTGGTATTATTATTTTCTTTATATTTCCAATGGGCTGCGATACCATATTCAGCAACACGATGCATCTCAAATGTACGGATCTGAATCTCAAATGGATGTCCTTCTGGTCCGATCAATGTTGTGTGAAGTGACTGATACATATTCGGTTTTGGCATCGCGATATAATCCTTGAATCTTCCTGGGATTGGTTTATACATCTCATGAATGATTCCAAGTGCCGCATAACAGTCCTTAACCGTATCAACCTTGATCCGGACTGCAAATAAGTCATAAATCTGATCGATCGTCTTATGCTGATTGACCATCTTCTTATATATACTGAACATGTGTTTCACACGGCCATCAATCTCTGCCTTAATTCCAGCGTGGTCAATATGTCCTTTCACTTCGTCAACGATTTCCTGAATGAATGCTTCTCTTTCTTCCTTTGCAGAATCAAGAGAGCGTTCTAAATCTTCATAAACATCTGGTTTTAAATATCGAAGTGCCAGATCATCTAATTCAACTTTGATCTTGGAAATACCAAGACGATGTGCGATCGGTGCATAAATATCCATCGTTTCTCTGGATTTCTCTTTTTGCTTCTCTGGACGCATAAACTGCATGGTACGCATATTATGCAAACGGTCAGCAAGTTTGATCAGAATCACTCGGATATCTTTTGCCATTGCAAGAAACATCTTTCGTAAGTTCTCCGCCTGAACTTCGATCTTATCTTTGGAATAACTTAATTGTCCTAACTTTGTTACGCCATCAACTAACTGGGCAACTTCTTCCCCAAAATCTCTTACAATATCTTCATGGGTTGTTTCCGTGTCTTCTACTACATCATGAAGCAGTCCTGCCATAATCGTTTCTTTATCAAGTTCTAATTCTGCCAATATGATCGCAACACAAATAGGATGAATAATATATGGCTCTCCAGACTTTCGTTTCTGTTTCTCGTGTGCCTTATATGCTACTTTATAGGCACGTTCTACAGCCTCAATATCTTCTTCATCATAAATGCTTTGCATGGTTGTGATCAGCTGTCGTTTCAGTTCCTCAGGCGGTGTGAAACTATCTGGACTGCTGATATCCTTCTTTACACGATTAATGTTTGTTCTGCTTTCTTGTTTCATGCACGGATACCTCTTGTTTCTTTTGATTATTTTTTAAGCTTTGATTCGCAGTAAATACAGCGATATACTTGGTGTTCTCTGTCTGTCAATTTAAACACATGATCGATTTCTTGTTCTACAGATGTAATACATCTTGGATTCTTGCATTTTGCAATATTCACGATCTTCTCTGGAAGTTCTACTTTGTGTTTGGACTTTACACTGCCATTTTCAATGACACATACCGTAACTTCTGGATCTATATAACCTAAAACATCAAAGTTCACTTCAAATGCATCTGAAATCTTAATGATATCTTTCTTGCCCATTTTGCTGCTTTTTACATTCTTAATGATCGCAACACTGCAATCTAACTGATCTAATCCAAGACTATTATAAATCTGCATTCCGCGTCCTGCACGGATATGATCTAATACGATTCCATTCTTAATGCTATCAATGTTCATCTGCACTTACCCCCAGTAATTCCATGATCAATGCCATTCTTACATGTTTTCCATTCAATACCTGTTTAAAATAGCAGGCTCTTGGATCGTTATCAACTTTTACAGAAATCTCATTCACACGAGGTAATGGATGTAAAATAGAAAGATCCTTCTTGGCGATCTTTAATTTATCCATATCTAAGATATAGCTATCCTTCAATCTTACATAATCAGCTTCATTAAAGAAACGTTCTCTCTGTACTCGTGTCATATAAAGAATGTCAAGCTGTGGCATCACATCTTCCATCTTATCAACTTCTGTAAATGTGATTCCTTTCTTCTCAAAAACATCTTTCTTCAGATACTCTGGAATCTGGAGTTCTTCTGGAGAAATTAAAATATAATTGATTCCTTCATATCTTGATAATGCTTTGATCAGAGAATGCACTGTTCGTCCAAATTTTAAATCTCCACAAAATCCAATCGTAAAATTATTTAAACGTCCCTTTTCTCTTCGAATTGTTAAAAGATCTGTCAATGTCTGTGTTGGATGATTATGACCACCGTCTCCTGCATTGATCACAGGGATATTTACATACTGTGATGCTACATATGGCGCTCCTTCCTTTGGATGACGCATCGCAATGATATCTGCATAACATTCAATGACTCTTGCTGTATCTGCAACACTTTCTCCTTTAGATGCAGATGATGAATCAGCAGAAGAAAATCCAAGAACACTTCCCCCTAATTCAAGCATTGCTGCTTCAAAGCTTAATCTTGTTCTTGTACTTGGTTCAAAGAACAGCGTTGCTAATTTCTTGTGTTTGCACACTTCCTGATACTTCTCAGGATTCTTTGCGATGTCATCAGCGCGGTCTAATAATCTATCAATATCTTCCACGCTTAAATCCATCGGATCAATCAAATGTCTCATTACATATTCCTCCTAATGGTTTGTCCTACCTTTAATTCTACATTTTTAGGCACCTAGTGTCAATTCTTTACTTCTGATTTTAGACGAAGAACGCCCTTGTCTACCATAAATACTGGTCGATACGATAATTTTGACTTTCTAAGTCCCTCTTCTCCAGCATCGTCTTCTCTGTTCACATATTTGAAATCTTCCATCTCATGGATCACAAACTGTTGATTGATCATCGGATAAGCTCCTTGGATATCTGCAAAAGCTTTTTCAATATGAACGATAAATGTATCTTCATTTGATGCACGTTCACCGATTGAAAATCCTACGACCTTTCCTTCCGCACGCAGAACACCTCCGACAAGTCCTAATTCTTTATAATTGATCACACAATTTTTAGAAACACAAATCTCGTCATGTTTCTCTATATCTTCTGGATCACAGTTTTGCATCTTCCATTCCATCAGCATTGCCAGTACTTCTAGCTGGTTTTCATCGGAAAGTGGTTCATAGGACCATTCATGATTTTCTTTAAAACGATTGATATGATTTCTCTTTCCATGAAGTTTCTTTCCTGATAATGTTGCGAGTTTTTCTCTGTCATAAATATATTCTGAGATATCTCTGTCATATTCAATCTCATAAATATCTCCAAATATCTCACGAAATTCTTCTTCCATCTCATGAGTTACACCATGTAATACAAACGGAATCTTTTTTTCTTTGCAATCATCCATAAAATATTGCAATACTTTCTTTTTATTTCCTTTTCCAAGTGGATAACAAAAAGAACCTCCCTCCTCATCAGTATGAGATACAAATAATCCATCTATGATCGCATACTTTACTTGATAAAAAGAACTCCATAAAATAATATTCGCTGTTGCATAATCACAACTTCTTGTATCATCTGCTAAGATACATCGATCAATTTCTTCCTTATCTTCAATTGTTGGTGTTTTAAACTCCATCTTTATCAACTCCATTCTAGTGTTTTCTCGTAATATTTTATTTGTGATATGGCTGATGATTCAAAATCCGATAAGCACGATAAATCTGTTCTAATATGATCGTGCCTGCTAGCGAACCACTTTGTGTAAATGACGATACATGAAATGGCTTTGCTTCCTCTGATCCTAAATCTCCAATATAAAAATGAAACTTTGAAATTCCCTGTACAGAACTTTCATTAATCAGCTGTGCAAGCCCCGGACTTGTCATACTATCTCTTCCAGGGAGGATATGATAATGTTCTCCCGGTTCTTTTAATATTTTCTCTACTTGTTTTGCATTCTTCTTATATACTACAGAAACTTTCGCGTATGCACCAAGACGTTTTAGATACTCACCCATTGCTTCCTGATACATCTTCGGATCCTGTGATTTCTTCTGCAGAATATAAATTTCAAATTTCATCATATCTTTTAATTTCCTTCAAAAAATTGTTTTAATTTTTTATCTTGTTTTAAAGCCAGCTCATATCTTTTGTTGATCTGTTTTGTAAGTTTTTTAATTTCTTTGCTATTCTGACTTTCTTTTTTTGCATCTGTGATCTCATCCGTATCATGTTTTTGATTATTATAGATACAGAATGTATCCCCTTTCTTCATCACATAATACGATGTCATCCCCGGTGCAAGTGTTTTAATCTTGCGGATCTTCATCTCATATGTTACATAAACGATATAGGATTCATCGTCTGCTCCTTGTTTGATCAAATATGTAAGATTCTTATATTTCTTCACATACTGATGGATTGCCTTTTGATCCTCAGTTAATTCATTCGTATCTTCTACCATATTCTTAAGATTTTCCAGATCATTTTTCTGAACTCTCTCATAATATGTTTTCATAAAATCCTCAACTGCTTTTTTCTCAGTCTCTGAATCTTCCTTCTTCGTTTCCGCTGCATCATTTGTTTCTCTGATCACGCCTTGTGAGGTATTCTTTTGTGTTGTTTGTTGAAAAATCTTTTCATTTGTAAGTCGTTCTTGTTTCATCTGGTCCAATTTCGCATATGCCAAAAAAGCTGCAATAAAAAATAAAATCCAGCTTGTAATGATAACAACAACTGTAGATTTTCTAAGCTTCACGCACATCCCTCCAATCCACCTACAGCAAATTTACAGTATATTATACCTTATCGAGCGGAGCGAGTCCAGTCCGACCCAAAAATATCTCTTGCTATTTTTTTGAATATGTTGTAATATAATATAGCCTATGCACCAGTAACTCAGTGGATAGAGTGGCAGCCTCCGAAGCTGTTGGTCACGGGTTCAACTCCCGTCTGGTGCATGCTTTATCTAGATAAAATCAACGAATACAATTTAATATCGTCTTATAAGAGACTATAGATTTTACTGTTTCTGATTATTAAACAGCAAAGTCTATCGTCTCTTTTTTTGTTATTAAGGAGGAATCATTTTATGGATCAGATGTATATGAAAGAAAAACCAATTTTACCATTATTACTATCAATGGCTCTGCCAATGGTAATCTCAATGTTTGTAAACTCATTGTATAACATCATTGACAGTATTTTCGTTGCCAAGATCAGCGAAGATGCAATGACCGCATTATCCCTTGTATATCCAGTACAAAATCTGATCAACTCAATTGCAGTTGGATTCGGTGTTGGAATTAATGCAGTCATTGCAATGCTTCTTGGTGCAGGAAAAGCAAAGGAAGCCAATAAAGCTGCAACTCAGGGATTGTTTTTAAATGTCATTCATGGAATTCTGCTTACAATCGTTGGATTAATGATCATGCCATCATTTCTTGCAATGTTTACGAATGATCAAACTGTTATTGGGATGGGATTACAATATTCAACAATTATATTAATGTTTTCAACAATCATTATGGTAAGTATTTCTTTTGAAAAGATTTTTCAGGCAGTTGGAAATATGGTGATCACTATGCTCTCTTTAATGACGGGCTGTATTGTAAATATCATATTAGACCCGCTTTTGATCTTTGGAATCGGATTCTTCCCCAAACTTGGAATTCAGGGTGCAGCACTTGCAACAGGTATCGGTCAAAGCAGTACACTGATCATTTATCTTCTTGTTTATGTATTACGCCCAATTCATGTGAAAATCAGAAAAGATTACTTAAAGCTGGAAGCTGTTTACGTTAAGCGCTTATATGCAATCGGAATTCCAGCAACTTTAAATATGGCACTGCCATCTTTCTTAGTATCTGCTTTAAATGCGATCTTAGCATCATTTTCACAAACATATGTTGTTGTACTTGGTGTTTATTACAAATTACAAACATTCTTATATCTAACAGCAAATGGAATGATCCAGGGAATGCGTCCGATCATGAGTTATAATTATGGAGCAAAGGAATCAGCTCGTGTCCGCAAGATTTATCTTATGACGTTTGAGATCGTTGTTGGAATCATGGCTGTTGGAACGGTTATTTGTTTCATGGTGCCACAGACACTGATGAGTATGTTTACAAACAATCCTGAAACATTGACAGAAGGTGCGATCGCTCTTCGTATTATTTGTGCAGGATTTATAGCTTCTTCCGTTTCTGTTGTTTCTGCAGGTGCGTTTGAAGCGTTAGGAAAAGGTATCCAGTCTTTTCTGATTTCATTTTTACGTTATGTTGTAGTGATCATTCCTGCTGCATTTGTATTAAGCAAAACAGTTGGAGTGCATGGTGTATGGCATGCTTTCTGGATTGCTGAAATCATTACAGCTGTAATAGCTTTTATTCTTTATTACCAGTTGATCGGAAAATCAGGAAAAAAATTAACTAAATTTTGACAGATTGTAAAGAAACGCTTACAATAAACAAAAAGAAAAAAGGAGAGTAAAATTTATGGGACATATATCAACCGTTGAAGTTCGTTATGCAGAAACAGATCAGATGGGAATTGCTCATCACAGCAACTATGCCGTCTGGTTTGAAGTTGCCAGAACTGATTTTATCAAGGCTGCTGGCATTTCTTATACAGATGTAGAAAAAGAAGGAATCATCACTCCATTAACGAGTCTTGAATGTAAATACAAAAAAGCAGCTTTCTATGAAGACCAGTTACAGATTCATGCAAGTCTTACAAAGCTGTCTCCGGTTCGTCTGGAATTCTCTTATAAGGTTACAAGAGATGGGGACCTGATCGCTACTGGAAAAACAACACATGGTATGGTGACAAAAGATTTAAAACCGATCAACGTAAAAAAAGAACATCCGGAAATTTACCGAATGTTCGAAAATGCTTTGGATTAAAGATAACTTAACTGCTCAATTAGAATTAACCGCATTAGTTGATGTGGGAATGTCATTCTACTGAAACTTAATTTTAATTTTCCTTTGGATACAACCTTTGGTGATAATCCGAGGGAACCACCAATAATAAATGTAATATTGTTTATGGACTCCTTGTTCCACTGATCCCATTTCTTCTGGAATTGTTCGGTGGAGTAAGGAGTTCCTTCTATACAGAGAGGAATTACGAAAGATCCTTCTGGAATCTTATCAAGAATTCTTTGACCTTCAATTTCTTTAATCTTTGATTCCTCTTTGTCACTGGCATTATCTGGTGTTTTCTCATCAGGGAGTTCTATGATCTCAAAATTATATTTTTTACGGATGATCTTTGTGTAATGATCGATCAGTTCTCTTAAATATGTTTCTTTGATTTTTCCGACACAGATCATTTGGATTTTCATGTGTTTCGATACCTTTCTTTATAACTTAATCAGCAATTCCCAATAGCCTTTGTGACTGCTGCCAATTCGTCTAATTGCCTCTTGTTTTTTCATCTTATTTAAATAATATTTTACTCTATCCACTGTCCATCCTAATTCCATTGCTATTTCTTTCTGACTTAATGCTGGATTATTTTGAATCATATCATACAATTTTGACATTTACAATATAATTCTCTCATCTTACATAAAAGTGTAGCACATTTCCATAACCCCATCAAACTTCACTCATACAATGACAAGAACCCTCTTTTCATCTGCAATAGATACCTTATTGCAAAAAACACTTTTATGTACTAAAATTGAAATAATAAAATTATTAAACGAGGTAACTAACAATGATTGAAATCCGAAAATTTGAACCCGATGATACAGATGCAGCAATCAAGATCTGGAATGAAGTTGTTGACGATGGTGTTGCCTTTCCTCAGTTAGATGACTTAGATCATGAAAGTGGTCTTGCTTTCTTTGAAGAACAGACATATACCGGAATTGCTGTTGATTCTGATGCAAATGAAATTGTCGGACTTTATATTTTACATCCAAATAATGTTGGAAGATGCGGCCATATCTGTAATGCAAGTTATGCGGTTTCTTCTGCTCACAGAGGAAAACAGATTGGTGAATTCCTGGTCACTGACTGTATAAAACGCGCTCCTGAATTTGATTTTAAGATCCTTCAGTTTAATGCAGTTGTTGCAAGTAATAAGGCAGCTTTACATCTATACAAAAAACTTGGATTTATCCAGCTTGGTATCATTCCAAAAGGATTTTTATTAAAAGATGGCACTTATGAAGATATCATTCCTCATTATCTAACTTTGATCCATTCTTGATCTTCTTTTTTCTCAAAGCTGCCATCCCCGATTCCCAATGCAGATTTTGCTAACATATCAGCATAATCATTATATTTATCATTAGAATGTCCTTTCACTTTCACGAACTTGATCTGCACATAATGTTTCATTTCTTCATAAATTCGTTGATACGCCTGTGTTCCTTCTTTTTTCGCTGCCCATTCTCCTGTGCACCATTTCTGGATCCCTTCATAATCATAATGAATCGCCAGCTTTTTATAGCCATTTTCTTTTGCAAAACGCATGGCCGCTTCAGAACCTTTGATCTCGCCTGCTACGTTGCGCATGGTTGCTAATTCTTTATCCGCATAAGGATATGCAAAATAACGTTCTACCCCATCATGCATTAATACCATACCATAAGAAAATCTCTTCTGAGAATGATCATAACTTCCATCAACATATGCAACTAATGTATCTTCATCAATCTGCATCAATTCATTTGCATCGGGATTTAAGAACGCTTCTGCTTCTGCCTTTGTCTTAAATCCTTTGTATCTTGCATTTGGGAATCCCATAACCTGTGCTTTACATGCATCCCATGACATATAGATTCCTGGTTTTCTTCCTTTTTTTACTGCGTAAAATTTTCCTGCCATATATTTCCTCTTATTTCTTTAATAGTCTTAATCCTTATATCATAATTTTCTTTGAAAAGAAAAAATCCTGCATTGCAGGATTTTCCCTAACCTTATGATTCTAGTCGTTATCTCTTCCACCAAATAAAATGATCAGACGAAGCAAGCTCAGGAGTGCTGATGCTGCACCTGCTACATATGTCAGTGCTGCTGCTGATAAAACCTTCCTTGTCTGCCCCACTTCATCTTCGTACATGATCCCTGTACTTCCAAGAATTCGTAACGCTCTTGAAGATGCATTAAATTCCACCGGAAGTGTTACTAATTGAAAGATCACCGCTAATGAAAATAATAAAATTCCAACATTCAATAATGTCTGATTCATTCCAAGGATCACTCCACCTAAAATAAACAACCAGGAAAGATTGGATCCAAGATTCACAGCTGGAACCATAGCCCCACGGATCTTCAATGGTGCATATCCTTGCTGATGCTGTACAGCATGCCCACACTCATGGGCTGCAACACCGATCGCTGCGATCGAATCAGATCCATAAGTTGCATCTGATAATCTTAATACTTTATTCTTTGGATCATAATGATCTGTAAGATTTCCACTGACACGTTCTACCGAAACATCGTAAATTCCTGCCTGGTTTAAAATACGCTCAGCAGCCTGAGAACCCGTCAGTCCGCAATGACAACGGACTCTTGAATATCTTCGAAACGTTGAATTCATCTTGGAAGATGCGATCATCGTGATGATCACTCCTATGATGATCAAAATATACGTTGGATCAAAATAATAACCATAACCGTATGGATACATAAATATCTCCCTTCTTTCTCTGTAACATGTAGATGATTATATCGTTCCTCCTACATGAAATCAAGGCAGTTTAGAAATATTTTATAATCATTTTATTGAATGATCAATTCTTCATATTTTTATAACAAAGAAGCTCTTAATTCGTCTCCGGATTTCGCACTCAAATATGCTGGTGCGATGTCAAATACAGTCTTACATCCACTCTGTCCTTCTTTGGAAAGTTTATATGCAGCTCTTGCATATGCAACTAAAACACTTGATGTAAATTCTGGATTAGAATCTAATTTTAAGCTGTACTCGATGATATGTTTGTTTTCTTTTTCCCATCCTGTACATCCACTTCTTAATACAAATCCACCATGAGGGATCTTGCTGTGGTCACGATCTAATTCTTCCTGGCTGATGAAATGTACAGTTGTATCATAGTCTGAGAAGTAGTTCGGCATTGTCTTGATCTCTTCTTCAACTTTCTTCGCATCTGCACCTTCTTCAAGTACTACAAAGCATTCTCTTGTATGCTTCTGTCTTGTTGTAAGTTCTGGATCTTCCCCATTACGAACTGCTTCTAAAGCTGCTTCTACAGGAATTGTGTACTGTTTACCATCTTTGACACCTTCCACACGACGGATCGCATCAGAGTGTCCCTGGCTGACTCCTTTTCCCCAGAATGTATAATCTTTTCCTTCTGGAAGGATCGCGTTTGCATACATTCTATTTAAAGAGAACATTCCTGGATCCCAACCTACAGAGATGATTCCAACATGTCCATATTCTTTCGCTGCTTTATCTACATTTGCAAAATGTTCTGGAATTCTTGCGTGTGTATCAAAGCTGTCTACTACGTTAAATAATTTGGCATATTCTGGTGTCTGAACAGGAAGGTCTGTTGCACTTCCTCCACATAACATTAAAACATCAATCTTATCTTTCCAATCTTCAACATCTTTGACATTACATACAGCTGCACCTTCTGTTAAAATGCTGACTGTCGCTGGATCTCTTCTTGTAAATACAGCTACAAGCTCCAAATCGTCATTCTGTTTGATCGCGCATTCAATTCCGCGTCCAAGGTTACCATAACCCATAATACCAATTCTAATCATTGATTTTCTCCTTTTTGACTTTATTAAACATAGTATATCATTTCTGTGTTTTGCGTTCAATGTATTCTTTTTATGATTTTTTTGCTATAATGATCTTAAAAATTCCCGATGATTCCTGATCCTTCGGGAATATTCTAACAGAAATGAGGAATTTTATCATGTCATTTACCGGCATTTTCAAAGCAAAAAACGGCATTGTCGCTGTCGTTGATTCAAAGGCATCCAGAGTAGAAAATGGGCAATCTTATGAAGACGTTCACAGGAATCCAGAAAAGCTCTTTGTATTCCAAAACGGAATTGCAACAACTTTTGGTGCTAACCAGATTTTAGTCCAGAATCCTTTTGAATTTTCCTCAAAAGTCATTGCCATCGAAGATCTGGTTTATGAATATCTACATTTAAAGAATATCTTAGATGCTTCTTTCTTCCAATCTCTGCTTGTAAAAATGACATCCAACCCAGCCAATACAGAACCTGTAAACTTTCTGGTTGGACGCAAAATCCGTCAAGAAGAATACATCTTAGAACATCATCAAGTACGTTATTGCGCCTACGCACAACGGCTCGCAACCCCAATGGAACATTTCTTTACTGGAGGAGATGAAAAATATCGGGAACACTTTGATAACCTTCCATATCTTTCACAGATCACCTCTGTTGATATATTGCAGAAAACTGTTGCAAAAGAATTGGATGGATTGATTCAATATTATGACCAGCAATCCGAATATAATCCTGTAGGAAAGCCTGTGAAATCTTATGTTTTAAGATAATGCTACTTTATAGTTTTATCTTCGAAAAAGCCTCCGCAAATGCATTATTGATCGGCGCCTGTGCTTCTTTTTGCTGTTTTTTCAAATATCGGTTCACTTCTTTTTTACTCATTCCAGAACCTTGTTTTTCTTTTCTTTGTTTAAATGCAGACAGTTTTTCTTTATACCCGCAAACACATACAAACTTCTGTCCTTCACCTTCTCCGACCATCTCCATTTTCTTGTGGCATACGGGACATCTGGCGTTTGTGACTTTTGAGATCGTCTTTTTATATCCACAGATACGGTCCTGACATACTAGACGTTTTCCGTGTTTTCCATTGACTTCCAATAAAAATTTTCCACATTCCGGGCAGCGGTGTCTTGTAACATTATCATGTCTAAATTTACCATCCGATGTTTTAATATCATTGATCAATGCCTGTGTATAGTCTGAGATTTCTCTCATAAATTTCTGATCATTTTGTTTTCCTTTAGAAATTGCTGTCAGTTTCTTCTCCCAGTCAGCGGTTAATTCTGCTTTCTTAAGATCTTCCGGAACTAGTTCTAATAACTGCTTTCCTTTGGATGTGATATGAATTTCATTTCCTTTTTTCTCAAGAAGATAGCTGTTAAATAATTTATCAATGATATCGGCTCTTGTCGCAACCGTTCCAAGTCCTTTTTTATCCATCTGATCGATCAATGTTCCTTCTGTGTAACGCCCTGGTGGATTCGTTGTTCCTTCTGTCATGGAAATCGTTCCAACCGGATATTCTTTTCCTTTGACTGGGATATTTCCTGCTTTGATCGTGTCTTTTGTTTGAGTTTCCTCTTCGTAGAGTTCTCTCCATCCCAGCTGTTTGATATTCTCTGCTTTTGCACGGAAAAGTTCTCCATTTATGTTTGCTTTCACAGAGAGTTGTTCAGAAATTGCTGGTGCTGATAAAACAGCTAAAAATCTTGCAACAACCATATCATAGATTTTTCGTTCATCGGAACTAAAACTTGTCAATGATGCATACTGCTCTGTTGGAATGATCGCATGATGGTCAGATACTTTTTTATCATTGATAAAACGGCTGCTTGCTTTGATTTCTTTTCTTAATAACGTTGCTGCTGCCTTTTTATATGATCCATTCTGACATGCTTTGATCCTGTCTTTTAATGTGTCTGTCATGTCATTGGTCAAATATCTGGAATCTGTTCTTGGATATGTCAATACTTTGTGATGCTCATAAAGACTCTGCATGATATTTAATGTCTGTTTTGGCGAAAAGCCGTAACGTTTACTCGCTTCTTTCTGCAAAGTTGTCAGATCATAAAGTTCTGGAGCATAGTTCTTTTTCTCTTTTTTTGAAACCTCCGTGATCACAAGATCATGACCTCTTAATTTCTTACCAAGTTCCTCTGCCCATTTCTTGTCAGAAATTCTCTGATTTCCTTTCTGATTCTCCCATGTGAAATTCATTCCTGTTGCAAAAATCTTATAACCGTAATATTTCTGCGGTTTGAAACTCTTAATTTCCTGCTCTCGGTTCATGATCATTGCCAAAGTTGGGGTCTGCACACGCCCACAAGATAACTGAGCATTGTATTTACATGTCAAAGCTCTTGTCGCATTGATCCCGACTAACCAGTCTGCTTCAGCTCTTGATCTTGCTGCACGGAAGAGATCATCATATTCTTTTCCCGGTTTTAAATGTGCAAAACCATCTTTGATCGCTTTGTCTGTTACCGAAGATATCCACAAACGGTAGATTGGTTTCTTATTTCCAGACATCTGTAAGATCCATCTGGCAACTAATTCTCCTTCTCTTCCTGCATCGGTTGCAATGATCACATCTTTGATATCATTTCGAAGGAGTAATTTCTTTACTGTCTGGAATTGTTTGGATGTCTTCTTTAACACTGTTAATTTCCAATGTTTTGGCATCATTGGAAGGACATCCATATTCCACTCTTTGTATTCCTTTCCATACTGCTCAGGATCCGCCAGAGATACTAAATGCCCTAATGCCCACGTTACAATATGATCATTTCCTTCGATATAACTATGCGTTTCCTTCTTACAGCCAAGAACTCTCGCAATATCACGCCCAACCGAAGGCTTTTCTGCTAATACTAATCGTTTCATTTTATTATTTAAACCTTTCTAAAATTGTCATCTCAAATTTATTATCCCGACCATTTTAACATATTTTGTGGTATACTGGAATAAAGATATTTTATCGTATTTTTACAGAATTGAGGTATTTACATATGAAATTAATGATCGCATCCGATATTCATGGATCTGCTTTTTACTGTAAACAATTAATCGAAGCATATAAACAAGAACAGCCTGATAAACTACTTCTTTTAGGAGATTTACTTTATCATGGCCCAAGAAATGACCTTCCTAAAGATTACGCACCAAAACAAGTCATCGAAATGCTAAACGCTATCAGCGACCAATTGATCTGTGTCAGAGGAAACTGCGAAGCCGAAGTCGACCAGATGGTACTAAACATCCCTGTCCTAAGCGAATCCTGCATCCTATACATCGATGGACAAACCATCTACGCAACCCACGGGCACATAAACTCTCCAGCAAATCCTCCAAAATTACATAAAGGAGATATTCTGTTGACTGGCCATACCCATATCCCAGCCTGGGAAGAATATGATAACTTTTTATATTTAAATCCAGGATCTGTGTCTATTCCAAAAGAAAACTCAAAACATGGATATATGATCTATGAAGATACGACGTTTTTATGGAAAACTTTAGAAGGTGATGTGTATCATACACTTTAATTCCTTTTATAAAAAAGCGAAGTGCTTCCTATAATGGCACTTCGCTAAAAGCCTAATCGGGTTGAGCATAAAAGCTTGTTTAGGTCTGTATATATATTTTATGCAACGTAGATTACTTTATGCGTTTAAATATTCTATTCTCGAATTATGTGCACACATATTGCGTAATATAGAAATTCCTTGAACCCAAGATGTAAACATTTTCTGCGAGGGTCTTACCAGATTTCCTTTTTTAGATACATATTTATAGTTATTTGCTAAAATTACATATGCACTATCTTATATATGTTTTATTATATTTGTCAAGATAGTAATTTTATTTTGTTTTCTTCGGCAACACCAAACTAAGTATCAATGACACTACGAATACGCCCGCAACCGCATTCCCATTAAAGATATCTCCAACCTCTTTCGGAAATGCCGCAAAAAAGTTCCCTGATGTCTGTGTTAGTCCAACTCCAATACAAAATGCTAAAGATACGATTACCATCGTGCGGTCATCAAACTCACATTCTTTTAACATCTTGATTCCTTCATACATGATAGAACCAAACATCATAACCGTACATCCACCAAGCACTGCCTGTGGAAGAGAGTTAAAGAATGCTCCAAGTGGTGGAAATAATGATGCTAAAATTAAGATCAGTGCTCCCATTAAGATTGTAAATCGATTGATAACTCCTGTCATTGTGACAAGTCCGACATTCTGGCTAAACGATGTTAACGGAAGACAGCCAAAGCATCCGGAAATTGCACTGGAGAATCCATCAACTGCCAGTGATCCCTGTAATTCTTCCATCTCAATGTCTCTCCCGATCGCACCTGTGCAAATAGCCGTCGTAGCACCTGTCGTTTCTGCGGCTGATACAAGGAATACGATCGCAATCGTAAAGAATGCCCCAAGATCAAATACTGGTTTATGACTTGTAAAGAATACAAGCTTTGGGATACTTACAACTCCAACCTGAGCGATCGTTTTTGAAATTCCAGAAAAATCAACAAGGGGCGCAATCCCTGCAACGGTAAAGATAACAGAAAGCAGATATCCTAAGATCAGTCCAACTAATACATTTAAGTTTTTATATACACCTTTTAAAATATATCTGGCTGCAAGGCACACGATCAATGTAAATGCTCCAATAAAAAGATGATACCATGCTCCAAAATCTTTGACTCCATCTCCGCCACACCAGGAATTCATTCCAACAGATAGTAATGATAGTCCGATCGCGATAACAACACAAGCTGAAACAACGGGTGTTAAAAAACGTTTCCAGTATCTCGCACTTAAACCTACGATTCCTTCAAAGATACCTCCGGCAATGACGGCTCCAACCATTCCTTCATATCCAAGATCTGGATTTGTACAGATCATTAATAGACTTCCAAGGAAAGTAAAGCTGACTCCCATAACGATCGGAAGCCTTGATCCGATCTTCCAGATCGGATATAACTGAAGGCATGTACCAATTCCTGCAACAAACATCGCGCATTGTAATAACTGCGTGATCTCTGCTCCTGTCAAATGATCGTTCGTTCCATGTACAAAGGCCGCACTACACACGATCAGTACTGGTGCAAGATTGGATACAAACATTGCCAGCACATGCTGCAGACCAAATGGAATTGCCTTGGATAATGGAACTCTGCCATTCAGCTTGTAAATATTGTCTGCACTGACATTCTGATTCTGATTTTTCATATAAATTCATCCTCTATTTCTTTCTTAACCTTTAATGATATCATCGATCGTGTCAAACGGGATTCCTTCATTTTCCCCATTGTCTTTATGCACATGTACAATATCATCTTCTTCTAAGCATCTTGCAAATTCAATCTGCATAAAAATACCTTTAATCTCCCTTCCATTTAATGTCTTTACGATCACATGATCATTTTGTGAAACAAAAAGTTCTTCCTCATTCCCAGCTTCATCTTGTTTTACCAATTTCACTCCTGGTAATACATTTGTAAATTCCATAAAAGTTGCTCCTTTATTTTATAATTTTAGAAAAAATTTCATCAATTGTTCTTTAGCTTTGTTATATGGCATATAACGAACTGGAATATCAATCTTATCTGATTTCTTTATGATACTCTTTTCATGCGTAAATGTATCAAAACTTTTCTTCCCATGATAAGACCCCATTCCGCTATTCCCAACTCCTCCAAATCCTAGATATGAAGTTGCAAGGTGGATGATAGTATCATTGATACAGCCACCGCCAAAAGACAACTGTGAAAGTACATCTTGTTCTACTTTATCATTTTCTGTAAATAAATACAACGCCAAAGGTTTGTTATGATCTCTGATATACGAAACTGCATCTTCTAATTTGTCATATGTCATTATAGGAAGTAATGGGCCAAAAATCTCTTCCTGCATCACCGTGGATTCTTCTTTTACATTCACAAGTATCGTTGGGGCGATCTTTCGAAGTCTTATATCTCCATAACCGCCTTCAACGATCTTTTCATATTTCATCAATTCCATAATGCGCTGATAATGTCTCGGATTTATCATAGATGAATAATCTTTATTCGACAAAGGATGTTCCCCGATCATTTTATTGATCCAGTATTTTAAGTAGAAGATCAGTTCACTTTCTGCTTTTTTATCTACGAAAATGTAATCTGGCGCAACACAGGTCTGCCCACTGTTTAAAAATTTTCCAAAAACAATTCGTTTTGCTGCCAACTTAATATTGGCGCTTTCTTCTACAATGCATGGACTTTTTCCACCTAATTCCAAAGTCACTGGTGTTAAATGTCTCGATGCTTTTTCCATCACGATCTTTCCAACTCGTTCTCCACCAGTATAGAAAATATGATCAAATGACTGTTCCAGAAGTTTTTCACTGATTTCTACTCCTCCATTGATCACAGCAACGTAATGAGAGGGGAAAACTTCTCCAATCATCTTCTTTAAAAGACTGGCACAATGTGGTGCGTGTTCAGATGGTTTTAAAACACAACAATTTCCTGCTGCAATCGCTCCGATCAACGGCTGTAAGGATAAAAGAATTGGATAATTCCATGGGGCTATGATCAATACCTTTCCGAGTGGTTCTTTGATCTTATAACTTTGGGATGGAAACTGGGCAAGCGGTGTTTTTACCTGCTCTGTTTTCATCCATTTTTTTAGATGCTTCTTTGCATAAGAAAGTTCACTTTTTACCATGCCAATCTCTGCCATATAGGACTCAAAAGATGATTTCCCTAAATCTTTATATAATGCATGTTCCATATCTTCTTCATGTTGTTTGATCGCACATTCCAAGCGCAATAATGCTTTCTTTCGAAATTCGTATTTCTTTGTCTTCTGGCTTTGAAAAAAATGTTCTTGTCTTTTTAACATTTGATTGATTTCCATGATAACCTATCCTTTCTTTCTCTACTTTCACCGCATTTTATCTTAATTTTACCATATATAGTAAACTACCGCCTCTCTTTTTTATTTATTGCCACTTTTTAAGAAATTCGCTATAATAAATTTGTTTTACAACAACCATATCTTTACAATGAAAGGATTTATACATATATGAAACGTAATATCAGATTAACAATTGAATATGATGGTTCCCGCTATCAGGGTTGGCAGAGGCTTGGCGGTGATTCCAATGCGAATACGATTCAAGGAAAATTAGAGTCTGTTTTATCAAAAATGACTGGAGAAGATGTCAATATCAATGGATCTGGCCGTACCGATGCTGGTGTTCATGCTTATGGTCAGGTTGCCAATTTCCATACAGACTGTATGATGTCTGTTAATGAGATCAAAGACTATCTTACCAAATATCTTCCATCTGATATCGGTATTGTGGAAGTTTCTGAAGCTTCCGAACGTTTTCACAGTCGTTTAAATGCGAAAGAGAAAACTTATCTTTACCGAATTGCAATTCCTGGTGTATCGAATGTTTTTGAACGTAAATACCTTTGGTATTTCCCGGAAACTTTGGATATCAAAAAGATGGAAGAAGCTGCATCATTACTGATCGGAACGCATGATTTTAAAGGATTTTCTTCAATTAAGAAAACGAAAAAATCTACCGTCCGTAGTATCTATAACATCGAGATCAAAAAGACAAAAAAAGAAATCCAGATCTCTTATACAGGAAATGGCTTCCTTCATAACATGGTCCGGATTCTTACTGGAACTTTAGTAGAAGTTGGATGTGGAAAAATAAAACCAGAGGATATTACAAAAGCACTGAAAAGTACAAAAAGAAGCGATGCAGGGATTACTGCACCGCCTCAAGGGTTATTTCTGGTTTCTGTGGAGTATTAAGATCTAATCTTATTCTCCCCAGACTTCCTCAGCAATTTCTTTCACTAATTTTAGTTTTGCCCACTGTTCTTCTTCTGTTAATTTATTACCGATCGCACAAGAAGCAAATCCACACTGTGGGCTTAGGCATAGTCTTTCCAAAGGAATGTATTTTTCTGCCTGTCTGATTCTGTTGATCACTTTTTCTTTGTCTTCAAGATCTGGTTTCTTTGTCGTGATCAGACCAAGGACAACTTTCTTGTCTTCTGATACTTTCTTAAGTGGTGCAAATCCTCCAGATCTTTCATCATCATATTCAAGGAAAAGTGCATCAACATTTTCTTTTGCAAATACATAGTCTGCAACTGTATCATATGGACCACTTGTGAAGAATGTAGAATGATAATTTCCACGACAGATATGGGATGTAATTACCATATCTTCTGGTCTTCCTTCTAATGCAAGGTTGTTCACAGTAAGCAGCTGTTTCTTCACATCTTCAAGATCAATTCCTAATGCTTTATATCTTTGTTTCGCAGCATCTCCCACGATCGCTCCCCAAGTACAGTCATCTAACTGAAGATTACGGCATCCTGCCTTATAGAACTGTTTGATCACATCCTGATATGCAACACCAATATCCTGAATCAATTCTTCATTTGTCGCATAATATTTTCTTGTCGTTTCAATGTTTGTTGGAACGATCATTTGCTGAAACATCTGTGCTGGTGCAGGAATTGTATATTTTGCAATTGTATTTTCATCTTCAAACTGTTTTAAATATCTGAAATATTCTACAAATGGATGCTTTTTCGCTTTGATCTTTCCTACCAGATAAGTGTCTTCTAAAGAAGCTAATTCTCCATCGAACTGTACTCCACTTCCTGTCTGTTCATGTGCTACGCCCTCAAATCCCCACATAAAATCTAAATGCCAGTAAGTTCTTCTGAACTCTCCGTCCGTAATCACATGATATCCTAATTCTTTTTGTTTTGCTACTAATTTTGCGATCTCTTCATTTACGATGTTATCGTATACTTCTTTTGTGATCTTGTTTTCGTTATATTGTGTTGTTGCTTTCTTTAATTCTTCTGTTCTTAAAAAGCTTCCTACATAATCATATCGAAATGGCTCTTGTAATTTACTCATTTTCTGTCGTCTCCTTTTTGCCTTGTTTTTTAACTTGTATATAGTATATCATTTCAAAACCATCTTTTAAAATATATATATTTAGCGGTTTGTCATAGTTTTAAGTTATAGCAAAAGTGTTCGCAGAATGATTCTGCTTTCTATCTGCATCCAGATATTTTTGTATTTCCATCTGCATCGACATATCTTAATATTCCTTTTGTATATATAATCTTGTCATCTGATACCCCCTCCGCAATAATCTTCTTCTTTCCACCTTTTATATCGACCTGTGCAATATAATATTTCTTTTTCCAATAAATATACCCATCTGCTACAAAAAACCATTTTGTATCTTCTGCATCATTAAAATATTCCTCATACTGTTTTTGTTTCTGTATCATTCCAAAATAGTTTTCGATATTTTCATCTGTGGAATCATAGACTAACGTGTTATCAAAATTTTTAAGATTAATTTTCCTGACACATATGCCATTGCTCTCATCATTTTCAGAAAGATAGTAACACTCATTTCCATATATAAATATCTTTTGAATTGTTAATTTTGATGGAAATACATCTCTGATAAGATTTTCCTTTTTTCCGCTTTCATCTGTATATATAATATTGTTATTATCCTCATCTATTTCGATCGTTTTTCCATTCCATATTGCCTTTTCCTGCGTATCTTCTTTGCTTATAGATACTCTAACTTCCCTATGATTCGTACTTTTGCTGCATCCTGTAGCAAATAAAGTTGATGCAATGAAACATAATGTTATGATTCCTATCATCTTTTTATAAATATGAATTTTCTTTATTCTCCATTTTGAAAAAAAGATAACACATAAAACACCTAATATTATTATTTCACCCAAACACATAGCATTAACTGTTATAAAACTTCCATGAGATATTTCTTTGAATGTACAGACTTTGACCAATTTGCTTCCAACATACTGACCGTCAAATTGGGAAGGCCACAAATATCCTGCTGCTTTTAATGGTCCTAATGGTAAAGGCAATCTATAAATCGCTGAACCACTTCGAAAGATGATCGATGTTAGTATAATTGCTGACATGCTTATGATCATGCTGACCGTTTTTCTTTTGATCCATATGTTTATCAACATTGTCATAAAAGCAAGAAGCGCTGCCCCAATCAGTCTTATGATAAATACCATGACCACTGCAGACTTGAGAGTTATATGATAGGAAGAATTTTGAAAAAATTTTAAACTCTGGACTGGATAATTTCCATGTGGAAACCCTACGCTTCCTGCCATATATATGATCTGAATGAATTGAAATATTGCCGATAATACGACTGAAAGAATATCTCCTAACACTACTTTTGCAAAAGGTGTCTGATATTTTCCTTTTTTACATGACCTTAGCATCCTATCCATTTGCGTTTCATATTCATTTCCCCAAAGTGCTGTCATAACAATGATAATACAGATAATTAAGGAAAAATCTAAACTATCATGTTCTAAAATGCTTTGCCATCCTCTGGTCTCTAAAATATATCCACTGCCTTTTTCTTTCTCATATATAAACTGGTCATAAATCACCTGAAATGCTTTATTTTTCTGTTCAGATGCTAATAATTCATTACTAGATGAATTTATCTTTTTATATTCTTTCTCTATCTGTTTTTGTTTTGCATCTGTGATCTTTCCCTCGTATTTTTTCAGATATTCATTATAGTACTTTTCATTTTCATCAATCATATAATGAGAATCATATCCAGTTATGCAAACGGATACCATTCTTATAACCAGCAGAATCATAATGAATATCCATATTTTCTGTTTTATAAATGATTTATAACTTTCTTGCATCAACATGTTTCCTACCTGAAGCTTTCCTTTCTGCTGTTAGAATGTTTATATTTGTAGTAAGAAATACAAATCAGTAACATTTCAAATATCACCTGTATTACAATACAAACATTAATCCTTAATTCAAAGTTACCAAACAAATCTAATTCATACAGTGATTTAAAAATATTAAAACCTTTGAACAATGAAAATGGACTAGCAATTGCAATCACTGCTTTTTGTACATTGTCGCTACAAATATATCCACTACAATATAATCCAAATACAGTCACTCCAATAAATATGATAAACAACATCATTGTGTTTTTTGTCATATTGGATATCAGACACATCAATGTGCTTACAACAATGAGAGCCATACATTTTAGTCCCTGTATAGCAAAATACGCCTGCAGTAATGTCAAATTATATGGTGAATATTGGAATTCTTCTAATGCATATATGGGCATTTGAGATCCTTTCAGCCCGTAAGTTATGTAAAATACAATATAATTCACACACGCAATCACTACCGTACACATTATAATTACTGCTATCACTGAAATATACTTCCCTGCAACATATGTTTTTCTGCCTTTTTTTGTCGCCAGAATCATATCTTCCATCCCATAGATTTGTTCTTGATAAAATAATGGCAAAGCACATAAAAACAAAAAAATCATGAGAATCACATCTGAAAAATTATAATCAAGCAGTTTCTGAAATCCTGTTGTATCATAAAAATCATAGATCACTCTATCTTGATATTTCTTTACAATATGTTGATTCTTCTTAAGTTCATATCGATTGTCTGCTTTTTTATAAAACTTTATATTTTCTTTTGCCTGATCTACCAGTTTCTTATTTTTCTCAGCATAGGAAACTAAATTTTTGATCGGTTGATAAAAATTTGTTTCAATCAGCGAATAATCGCCAAAAATATATCCCGTCCCTGCACTCTTTGTATATCCTTTTTGATAGTCAGCATTGTCTATTTTTTCTTTCAAATTATCATAGAGTTTAATGATCTTATCCTGTTTTTCTTCCGTTATTTCACCGTCAAATTGTGCATGTAATTCTTTATAATACTCCCATTCTCTAGCAGATGAATGATACCGATTAACCTCACTGGAAAATGGATCATTTTGAAATCGGTACTGTGCATAAATTACCATTACATTCACGATCAGCAAAATGACCATTGGTATGATGATCGTTTTTCTTAAAATATTTTTCCGAAATTCAAATAATACAATTTTCATATTATATCCCTGCCTGCTCACAAAATACTGTTAAAAACACATCTTCTAACTGCGGTTCTGACATTCTGGCATTTTTTATCGGTTTGTTCTTGCTAATGATCCGCATAAGTACATTTTCATCAACTCTTTTTATATTGGATGTCAAATAATTTTTCATCAATTCTTCTGCAGTCATTTCATCTACATTGACTTTCCAGACACTTCCCTGAATATCATTGCACAGTCCTTCTACGGTACCCATCCTGTTAAGTTTTCCCTCTTGTAGAATCACAACCTGATTTGCAATATATTCTATATCTGATACGATATGTGTAGAAATAAGCACCATTCTGTTTTTGGCTATATTAGAGATAATATTTCGGAATCTGATTCGCTCTCCCGGATCAAGTCCTGCAGTTGGCTCATCTAAAATCAAAATTTTGGGATCATTTAAGATTGCCTGCGCAATTCCAAGTCTTTGTCTCATTCCTCCGGATAGTTCTTTGATTTTCTTATTCATGTGATCACAAAGATTTACTTCTTCCATAATCTCTGGCAAGATTTCTTTTGCTTTCTTCTGTGGAATGTCTTTGATACTACACATATACATAAGAAATTCTTTAACCCGAAAGTTTGGATAAAACTGCGGATATTGTGGAAGATATCCTATTTTATCCAGATATTTTGTTCCCATATCTTTTATATCACTGCCATCAAGTTTTACCTGTCCAGATGTTTGCTGCAGAATTCCTGTAATGATACTGATCAAAGTCGTTTTTCCAGCACCATTTGCTCCTAAAATGCCATAAACACCATCGCTAAATTCTATATTCAAATCTTTTAGTGCATATTTGTTCCCATATTTTTTACTTACATGATCTAACAATAATTTCATAATTTTCTCCAATGATTATCGCAATTCAAACTCTTCTAATTTATCTCCTTGATCCGTACTATAAATAATTCCATATGATTTTCCGTTATTGATGGAAATAATGTCATTGACATGAACGGATTTATGAAAATCGTATTTCTTTTCCTTCAAAACCTTTTCATTTTTAATATCATATTGCCTTACACGGAAACTTTTTTCATCTGTCTGACTGGCTGCAATCATATATTTTCCATCTTCTGTGATCCTTGCTTTTGCACTCTCAATACCATCAAGATGAACCAAATGATTTTTCCCTGTCTTGGTATCTATGACTGGTACTTTTCCACTTGCTGTTTTCGTATTTGGATTTTCTCCATCATTGATCCAAATATATCTCTTATCTACATTTAAAGAAAAAGCTTCATATTTTTTCTCAATAAATGTATGTATTTTTTTATTCTTTAAATCGAAATATCCATAGCAAGTATCTTCTTCACTTTCTCCCTTCGTTCCATAAAATGCTAACTTATCATTTCCTGCAAATATAATATTTTCTGCTGTAATATCTTTCTTCGTAATCTGGTTGTATTTTGTAAATTTCTTTGTTTCTCTGTTATAACACAAGATGTTTTCTCCAGTATTCCATGCAATCTTCGTACCATCTGGACTTACTGTAAAACTGGTCATTAAAAGATCTTCATCTTTTCTTTCTTTTGCCAATCTAGTAATATCAACGGTATCTGTTTCTTTGAGCTTTTTATCAAAGAGTTTTATAGAAGCCTTTACAATTTCACTTTCATCTGGTGTATCTTCTACCACAGCACCCTGAATTACTTGATTTTTCAATTCCCTGTTTGCTTCATAAATTTGTACGCAATATCCTTGATCAAGTTCTATGATAGAACCTGTACACTGTTTTTTACCTAGTTTATATTTATTCACAACTTTATAATTCATCAGATTTTTCAAAACCAATTCTTTTCCTTTTGTTGTTAAGCGTAAAACTTCTTTTTGTTTCTTTTCTTTCACTACACTTTTTTCTTTCCTGCACCCTGCCAGTGCAATACAAATGCAGATCATACAAACAATTATTTTCTTCATTGATTCCTACCTCTACTTATCTATTTACTTATTGATCAAGAGTAAACTGTCCGTTTTAGAAATATCCTGTATTTTATAATCTCCTCCGCTCGTCATAACAATTGCATAAATTGAATTGATCCGGTCATATCCTGAAAGATCTAAATTTGCAGTAACTATGATCATTTTCCCTTTTTGAGTTTTCACTTTTATATAATCTTTTTTATCAATTTTTACTGGTTTATTATTGATAAAAATTGTAATCTTCTCATTCACACTTGCTCCACCATACAATTTCAAAGTGATTGGAACCTTTCTATTTTTTCCATATAAAATCTGTTTGTTTTTGACACTTGATTCCATCTCAAAGTTTACAGATGTATCTAAAGAATCATATTCATCACTTACATATGTATTTTTCCAGTCGTTTAAAATTTCTTCTGGTATATCACTTACTTTTACATGTTTCTTCGTTGCCTTTAATTGATTCGTTCCATTACTTTTCATTTTAATTTCTAATGGAACGTTCGCACTTAACTGTTGATTATTTCCCCAACTTGGATTTTTTTCATTTGGTAAACTGTCTGGATTCCATATCGTTGCTGGAATCACTCCAACTTTGTCTCCTTTTTTACCTGATACTGGCTTAAATATCAGTTTAAACTCTTTTCTTTCTTTTGGTTTTAATGTGATTTTTTGCATTGTTTGTATTTTGCCATTTGCTTCTATTCTATAATCCTGTATATTTCCATCAACGAACAATAACAATCCTATCGTTGCTACACTTTCATTTTTATTTCCCTGATTTTCCAGATAAAATGGTATTTCTACATCTTTTCCATTGTACTCATAGACATCTTTCTTCTCATTAAGATATCCAAAAGAAATCTGTCCGCTAGACTCTTTTTTTACATTTTCAATATTTTCATTTTTTTTCTCAAATCTATTTTCTACGGCTGTTTTATTTTCTTTATCATTCTTATTTTTATTTCCTGTTTTACAACCTGTTAATATAATTGTTGAAATCAATAATATACACCCGATTCGTTTCATATATGCTCCTTTTTATACAAAGTGGGAGCACTCCCTATATGCCCCCACTTTGAAATTATTTTAAAATATTTCGGCTTTGTATTTTACAACATTCGTTTTTCCACATGCTTCATACTATTTATGGAATTCCATTTTCATTTTTGCACTTTTTAAGGCCTTATCCACTGCGCAATTAAATATTATCATGTAAATTGTATTTAAAATAAAATGTTGTTTATTTTGTATGTTTTTGTGTTTATTTTGTATCTTTATTTCATAAAGAACGCTAAATTATTTTGCGCAAAATAAAAATGCCGGTATCTAGCCGACATTTTACTCATATCCTTTATTTAATTTGGAATCAATATTTTGACAACCACCTCGGTGCCCTTTTTATCAATCGAAAACTCTCCTTCATATTTTGTAACAATGCTTTTTACACTTCTGATGCCTATTCCATGAAACTTCTGCTTCTTCTTTGTTGTCTTTAAATTTTCAGAAAAATCTCTGCTATATTGATTGATGATCTTAATTACAAGAAATGTTTTCTCCTGTCGGATTGTCAGATCAATATATGGTTCTTCTTCCCCTTGGCTTGCTTCCATGGCATTATCAATCAAATTCCCTAATATATTTGACATATCTATTTCTCTTACACAACACTTCTTTGGAATTGCTGCATTTACTATAAATGTGATACCTTTTTCCTCTGACAACCTTTGTTTTGTATTAACAATTGCATCCACAACAGAATTTCCTGTTTTTATGTAAAACATCTTTTTCTGAATTAATTCATTTTCACAATTCAGGTATTCTTTTATGCCTTCCATATTTTCATCTGCTGCAAGTTGTCGTAATGCTATGACATGATTTTTATAATCATGGACACTTCTTCGCCATAATTGAAATGCCTGCTCTGTTTCATCTAACGATTTTTGAAGCATTGTATTTTTCATTTTGATTAATTCATTTTTTCGCTGTTGCTCATAACTTTCTCCTGCTTTCATGATAAAGTAAAGCACCAAAAGTTCAATCAATATAGAAATAATAAAAAATAACACAAGAAACATTTCTGTTTCAGGACTTCTATTCTTTATATTTAATCCCACCATAATAAAAAGTGAAACTAATAGAAAAGCAGAGTACATACACATAATGACTATATACTTTTTTACAAATGTTATTGATTTTCCCAATAACCTACGCAGTATAACTACTATTAATATCAACAAGAATTTTGACAGCAAGATACACAAAACTCTTGAAAAATTTTGATGATTCAATAAATAGTTTGCATCTACTTGTAAGATCAATGCTGTAAAATATGAAACCGCAAAATCAATGGCAGCTAAAATTACTGCATAAATCAATGGAAGTACAATACATAATCCTATTTTCGCTTTATATAAAAATAGCTGAAACAAAATAATTACAAATAAAACGAATATAGAATTAAAAACTGAAAATATCTCTATTTTATTTAATCCTGTGATTAACAATGCACTAAGTGCCGCCCCTGCAAATGCCAGATATTTTCGATCACCAAATTCCTCTTTTACTAGAAAAGTCCCACAAAAAACACAACACATGAAAATTTCAATGAAACTTGCGATGTATTCTATAATCCAAAAAAATGTCGTCATACCTGATTACCCCAATAATTCATTAATGCTATTTTCACACTTTTTATTCTGGTTCTGCTTACGATCAGATGCTCGCCATTATCTAATGTAATATCATGATTCGAGTATTTCCCAATATATTTAGCGTTTGCAACACATCCACTATGTATTTTGATAAAATGCTCATCATTTAATTCCTCATATAATTCTTTGATTGTTTTTCGTACAAATAATACCTCTCCATTCTTTAAATGGATTCCTATCTTTCTTGCACTTGTCTCAAAATACATAATATCTGAATGCTTCACTCGAACTTCCGCTTCTCCTGTTTTCACAATCATATAAGAATCCTGCATTTCCTCAAGTCTTTGGTATGCTGCCTTCAAACATGGCATTAATTCTTTTTCGATTCTGTTTTTTCGAATATATCGAAATGGATTATATTCAATCGATTCAAACACATACTGTTCATATGCTGAAATAAAAATTAATATGATATCTAAATGTTTCTGCCTTAATTTTTTTGCAACCTCAAGTCCTGAAACATCTGGCATATCAATGTCTAGGAATAAAACATCAAAATCTTCTTTTTCATTGTAAATTAAATCTAATACTTTCTTTCCCTCTTTATAAGCGTAAGTTTCAATTTCAATCTTTAACTTGTCAGCTATATGATATAATTCTTTCTGAATCATCTGTAAAGATTTCTGTTCATCATCACATATTGCAATATTTATTCTCATCATAATTCCCTCGTTTTCCTTTTTGTATGAAAGATATTATACCATAAAAAATATAATAATAAAATTAGACTAAACTAGAGACTTACTCCCAAATATTTTAGAACTGTTTATACTTTCTTTAGAATTGTTCATACTTTGTATATTGAATGAAGATGAGATTTTGATATACTTAAGACATAGTTTTTCATATATATTTTTTAATCCTCTCTTTTCAGAAAAGCAGCCGCTCACAAGATTTGTGAGCGGTCTTTTTATTGTTAGGCTTTAACCTTCAACATACACACCCACTAGTGGTTTCGATCACTGAATTTATTGAATATTATAAAAATGGTTATCTGTCGGCGACCGTAGGAACACGTCTGCACTTAGCGAGTGGATGGTCGTAAAGACCATTCAGGAGCTTAGTACAGCTACGTGTGAGTCGAGCGAGAGCGCGTCGCAGACAGATAACCATTTTTAAATATTCTATCAATAACTTCAGTTTATCAAACTATATTTTATACAGGGTATGCTTCTTCATTTCCTTCTGTAACATCAACTTTCTTTTCCTGTGCATCGCGATATTTAAAATACTCTGTAGCAACCTGAGGGAATAAAGCGTAACTTAATACATCTTCATCCTGTTCTTTATAAGCTGCTACCTCCTTTTCTTGTTCTTTTGTATTTTAATTCTATCGTGGCATTTCATCGAAATTTCCTATGATATAAAGTTAAAAAAGGGCCTGCCTATCCTACGGATATGCAGACCCTTTTGTCATGCTTTACTTTAAAAATATATGATCTAAAATTAAAATAATCCTTCTTCATTAAAATAATCGATTCTCATCGCATGACGCACATCTTTCATTGTTTCCTGTGCTTTTGCCCTTGCAGCTTTTGTTCCCTGCTGAAGAATTTCTGCAACTTCTGGAAGTTTTGCTTCCCACATCTTTCTTCTCTCGCGGATTGGTTCTAATTCTGCCTGAAGTACTTTGTTTAAGAACTTCTTCACTTTGACATCTCCAAGTCCTCCACGCTGATAATGGGCTTTTAATTCATCTAAGTTATTGTATTCTGGCCAGAACTCTTCAAAGTATTCTGGTTTACAGAACGCATCTAAGTAGATAAATACTGGATTACCTTCTACCTGTCCTGGATCTTCAACCCTTAAATGATTTGGATCTGTAAACATGGACATTACTTTCTTCTTGATATCCTGTGGTTCATCAGATAAGTAAATACAGTTTCCAAGAGATTTACTCATCTTCGCTTTTCCGTCGATTCCTGGAAGTCTTAAACATGCCTGATTGTCTGGCAATACGATCTGTGGGTCTGTTAATGTCTCTCCATATACAGAGTTAAACTTGTGTACAATCTCTTTGCACTGCTCTACCATTGGCATCTGATCTTCTCCTGCTGGTACGACCGTTGCTCTAAATGCAGTGATATCTGCTGCCTGACTGATCGGATATGTGAAAAATCCAACCGGAATGCTTGCTTCAAAATTCTTCTGTTTGATCTCTGCTTTTACTGTTGGGTTACGCTGCACTCTTGCAACTGTAACTAAGTTCATATAGTAGAAAGACAGTTCTGTAAGTTCTGGTACCATAGACTGAATAAAGATATTGACTTTCTCTGGATCTAACCCACATGCAAGATAATCAAGTGCTACCTGCATAATGTTCTGTCTTACTTTCTCTGGATGTTCTGCATTATCTGTTAATGCCTGGGCATCAGCGATCATGATATAAATTTCGTCGAATTTACCAGAATTCTGCAGTCTCACTCGTTCTTTTAAAGATCCTACATAATGTCCAACATGCAGTCGTCCCGTTGGTCTGTCTCCTGTTAATATTACCTGTTTCATTATTTTCTCCTTTTCCGCTTTCCGTATAGACTTTGTACGTCTTCTCTTATGATCTATACTCTTATGTTTTATTGTAAAATCAAATGCGTAAAGTGTCAATATTTCATTGTGAAAAGATTTTTGCGTGTCCGCACCAGAAAGACATTCATTTCTGTAAAAAAGACATTTTGTATTGACTTAAGGAACAAAAGTAAATATAATAGATGAGATTGATTCTTTATTTTTAAGAAAATATGATGTAAGTATCAAAATATCACTTAAAAATAAAAAAATAATGAAAGAAGGAATTTTTAAAATGAAAAACTTATTACAAAAGTGGAATAGCTTAAGTCTGATCGTAAGAATCTTAATCGGTCTGATCATCGGTGCTATTCTTGGTGTAGCTGCTCCAAAAGCAACAGGGCTTGCTCTACTTGGAGATTTATTTGTTGGTGCTCTTCGTGCTGTAGCCCCAATCCTTGTATTTGTACTTGTCATTGCTTCTTTAGCAAATTCTAAGAGCAACGGTGCAAAAAATATGCGTATTGTTATCATCCTTTATATGCTAACAACTTTTATTGGTGCTGTTGTCGCAGTATGTGGAAGTTTTCTCTTCCCAATCACATTACGTCTTGGAAAAGCCGCTACATCTGAAGCCGCTCCTCCAACGGGTGTGTTAGAAGTATTAAAGAACTTATTAATGAATATCGTATCAAACCCTGTTGATTCCCTTGTAAAAGCAAACTACATCGGTATCCTTGCATGGGCTGTTGTTTTTGGACTTGCATTAAAAGCTGCAACTCCTGGAACTAAAAAAGCTCTTCATGATATCTCTGCTGCAGTTACAAAAGCTGTACACTGGATCATCAACTGTGCTCCATTTGGTATTCTTGGACTTGTATATAACACTGTATCTACAAACGGATTAAGCATCTTTACTGATTATGGTAAACTTCTTGCCCTATTAGTTGGATGTATGTTATTTACTGTATTTGTAACAAACCCAATCATCGTATTTAGTATGCTTCGCAGAAACCCATATCCACTGATCTTAAAATGCTTAAAAGAAAGTGGTTTAACAGCATTCTTTACAAGAAGTTCTGCTGCAAACATTCCTATGAACATGGCTCTTTGCGAAAAACTGGGATTAAATGAAGATAACTATTCTGTATCTATCCCTCTTGGTTCTACGATCAACATGGATGGTGCTGCGATCACGATCACAGTTATGTCTCTTGCAGCTGCTCATACAATGGGTATCTCTGTTGATATTCCTACAGCAATCATCTTAAGTGTCTTAGCTGCTGTTTCTGCATGTGGTGCTTCTGGTGTTGCTGGTGGATCCCTGCTGTTGATCCCTCTTGCATGTTCTTTATTTGGTATCTCAAATGATGTTGCCATGCAGGTTGTTGGTGTTGGATTCATCATCGGAGTAGTACAGGATTCTGTTGAAACTTGCTTAAACTCTTCTTCTGATGTATTACTTACAGCTACTGCTGAGTTATATCAGAGAAGAAAAGCTGGGGAAGATATTGTATTGATCCCTAATAAATAAAAACTTATGAATAAATAAAATTTGTGGAAATATATAAAAAATAGATTGTTTCCCTTGGACCCACTCTCGTTCAGATTCGCACGTAGCGGACACTAAATTCGACAGCGACGATGAATCGTCACTGCTCATTAAGTGCCGACGAGCTCATATGGTCCAAGGGAAACAATCTATTTTTTATATATTTAAATTTTGTTTATTGATAAGCTGTAGGTATGAGTGACTGCTCATGAGTATTGGATTTTAACTTTAGTTTTATAATAAAATAAAGATTTTAAATGCTTGTTCTCATTCCCAGAGTACAATGTTCTAAAAGTTTTTCACTATTTATGATTTCAATTTGTCTCCTTGATAAGAGAAGCTCTCGCCATTGTTACAAGATCTGCTTTGTCTGCTTGTAAAACACTTTCTGCAATTTCAACATCATTGATTCTTCCTACTGCGATCACTGGAATATCTACCACTTTTTTGATCTCTGCTGCATTTTCTACATATGCTGCTCTTGGAACAACAGATGGTGGAATGATCACATGTGTGGATGCATAAACACCCTGTGAACAATGAATACAATCTGCTCCTGCTTCCTCTACCAGTCTTGCAAGTATCTTAGATTCCTCGATTTCTAATCCACCTGGGACATATTCAACCGCTGACATTCTGTATAAAACTGGATAATCTTTTCCGCATTTTTCCTTAATATTCTCAATGATCTCCATTGCAAATCTTGCACGGTTTCGGATCGTTCCTCCGTATTCATCACTTCTCTTATTGGAAAAAGGAGAGGCAAATGCTCCAATCAGATATCCATGTGCCCCATGAACTTCAACTGCATCAAATCCAGCTTCTTTTGCTCTTCTTGCGCAATCTCCGAATTGCTCAACCAGTTCATGAATTTCTTCTACTGTCATTTCTCTTGGTGTCTCTGGCATTGTTGGATCTTTTAATGCGGAAGGTCCGACTGGCTGTTCTCCTGTGATCGCACTGCTTGTCTCTCTTCCTGCATGATAAATCTGTGCTGCGATCTTTCCACCTGCAGTTGGTGTCACTGCATAATCTTCTGTGATGATCAGTCCCCATCCACCTTTTGCTTTATGTTCATGATAGGCAATAAATTTCTCTGTTGCCATTCCATCCTCAGAACAATAGTTTGTTACCATTGTTGATACGACCATACGGTTTTTAAGCTCCATCTGATTGATTTTAAACGGTTCAAATACTTTCATTTTACTGCTGCTCCTTCCTTTCATATCCGCTATCCTTTTGATAACTTTACTATAGTCTGATTCCTGGAATTGTTCTCCCTCATATGAGGGAGAAACGAAAAAAAGTAGTTATACCAAACATTTTTGTTTCATACAACTACTTTTGTTTATATTATTCATTTTTCTAATAAATTAAAATTCTTTTTTTAGCATAATTCCTTCAGCTATTTTCAATGACAGGAACCAAATGACAATGGAAATTATATATATAGAAGCCCATAGTGTAATATTTTTTAAATACATTTGATTCATCACGATGTCAATCAGCTCAATCCCTGCCGTTTCAAACATTTTGAAAAAGAAGATAACAACAAAAACAATCCCTCCGATCATAGCTGCTAACGCGATTCTTCCCTTCTCTGCTTCATATTTTAATAGAAAAGGAAGGGCCATTGATTGAAAAATCAATAGCATTGGAATATTGAGTAAGACTGCCATCACAATTTCTTCTGACCTCATTAACAATGTACCTTTTGCTGCTGTAACGATGACTACTAACAATATACCTCCAATGACTGTTATCATTCCCCAAAAGAGGCTAAACAGATATTTTTCTCTTGTATATTCTTTTCTGCTAAATGGAAGCGTAAATAAAAACGCATTGCCATTATCAAATGTATCGTAACTGATCGTACTGATTGCTGTCATGATTGTAATCACAGACGTATAGCTAATTGCAAATGATATTTGATCCGTAGCGATTAAGATTCCTGCTGCAACTAGCCAGATCACTGCCAGATTTTTTTGTTGTGATGAGATTAATCTGATGTCTTTTGTCCATAATCCTTTCATTTTCTACACCCCCTGTATCATTAATGTAATGATCTGATCGATCGTTCCTTTTTCTACCACGATCTTTGGATAATTCTCCAGATAAAATTGTTTCTGATCTGTAAGACATGCATATCCATAGGATTCTTTCTTCATTTTTATTATATATTGTGAATCTAGTGTTTTTGACTGTTCTTCATCAACCTTTAAGATCGCATAATTACTTAATAACCGGTCTGTTTCTTCGTGCAAGATGATATTTCCTTCATTGATCATATAAATATTATCACATAAGGTTTCAAGATCTGTTGATATATGAGAACTTACAAGAATCGAACGTTCTTCATCTTCTTCCATATAATCTCTTAACATATCAAGCATCTCATTCCTTGCCATGACATCAAGCCCTGCCGTTGGTTCATCTAAGATTAATAGTTTTGCTTTGTGGCAGATTGCTGTAATTAACTTTAATTTTGCTTTCATTCCAACAGAAAACTGTTCTAGTTTTTTGTCTGTTGGCAACTGATATTTCTCTATATAGTTTGTAAATAACTGTTCATCAAATGCTTCATATGTATTTTTTAGAATATCCTTGATGTCTTTTACTGTAAGATATCTGCTAAAACCAGAATCAGAAAGTACAACACCGATCTGTTCCTTATCCTCTGGTTTTATATCCTTGACATTCTTTCCAAAAATCTGAATATCTCCTCCATCTATGTAAATCAATCCAAGCACTGCCTTTAAAGTTGTGCTTTTTCCAGATCCATTCGGACCTACAAACCCAGTGATCATGCCCTCTTTTACTTCCATGGAACAGTTGAGGGTGAAATTCTTATATTGTTTCTTTAATTTATCAATTTTTAACATACCTTATCCCTCCAATATTAACTCAAACAAGGTTTTGATATCTTCATCACTGATGCCAAAACGCCTTCCTTTTAGAATTGCTTGTTCTAAGTCCTGTTCTACTTCCTTCTTTTGCTCTTCCATCATCAACTCCGTGTTCGCCGCTGTCACATAGCTGCCTTTTCCATGAATCGTTACTGTAAAGCCTTCTTTTTCCAGTTCATCGTAAGCTTTCTTTACCGTTAAAGCACTGATCTTTAATTCCTTTGACAATGCCCGAACAGATGGCAGCTGGTCATTCTGCTTTAATTCTTGCTTTCGGATCATTGTTTTGATCTGGTCTATGATCTGCTCATAGATTGGAACCATGGATGATGTGTTGATTATGATCTTCATTTTGTATCATCCTCCTTTACTTATAAACAGTGTATAACAGTATCGAACTGTTGTCAACTGTTATATGGTGTTTGTTTTAAAATAAATAAAAAATAGAGATTGGAGTACAAAATACCATCAATGGCATTCATTTTTCATACTTCAATCTCTATTTCTATTTTTATGAATATTCAATACACTTCTGTATTACAATCTAATTTTTCTCATCCATCAATCCAAACTGTATCGTCACACAAGTAGCAATGATCAATCCAAACATATAAAATGAATATTTTAACACATTAAGTGGTGACACATCTGCGAGTGCCGTGATCATTAACATACCTCCATCATGTGGCATCAATGAGATAAATGCACAGGCAAAAATATCTACCAGACTGGCAAGTCTCTTTGGTGCAATCTTGTATTTTTCACCGATTTCTTTTGCGATCGGACAAGTAACAATAATAGCGATCGTGTTATTTACCATTGCCGCGGAAAGAATTCCTGACATCAGCCCGATTCCATATTCTGCACCGCGTCTGTTCTTGATCTTGCCACTGATCGCTCCTACCAGCCACTCAACTCCGCCATATTCGCGAACAATACCAATGATTCCAGATACCAAGATCGCAACCATACTGATACTAAACATATCACTCATACCATTTCCAATTGCCTGAATCCAGTCAAAGAATCCGCAGCTTCCCACACAAAGTCCGATAATACCTGCAGAGAGGATTCCTACAAAAAGTACAACTGCAACGTTAATCCCCATCAATGCTGCTCCAAGAACGATAAGATATGGAAGGACTTCAATGATATTGTAACTTCCTGCCTTGATTGCTCCACTTCCAGTACCTCCGACCACTGAATAAAGGATCATTGCCACGATCGCAGCCGGTAATGCGATAAAGAAGTTCATCTTAAACTTATCTTTCATCTCAGAACCGCATCCTTCTGCTGCTGAGATCGTTGTATCAGAGATCATGGAAAGGTTATCTCCAAAATAAGAACCTCCGATCACTGCTGCTCCAACGATTGCAACATTTAAGTGTGCTCCCTGTGCCACATTGATCGCGATTGGTGCCATTGCTGCAATGGTTCCCATGGATGTTCCTATCGATGTAGAGATAAAACAGCACATTAAAAATACGCCTGGAATCAAAAATGTTACTGGAATCACATGAAGGCATAGATTAACAACAGAATCTTTTCCTCCCATTGCCGCTGCTGCTCCCTGAAACCCCCCTGCCATCAGATAGATCAAAACGATCATCATAACTCCGGAATTTCCCATGTTTGTCGTCATAATGTTTAATTTATCTTTTACATCCATACTTCTGTTTAAAAGAAGTGCGACCGCACATCCTGCCAAAAGTGCAACATGACGTGGGAATTTTCCAAATGGGTCATCTGCTCCCATCAAGGTAAATGTAATTCCACATCCTACATAACATACTAGAAATACGATCAGTGGAAGAAAGGCCACTGATCCTAGATTCTTCTTTTGTTTCTCCATTTCTTTTCCTCTCAATCTTAATATATATCCAGACAAATCTGTCTTATTTCTCTGCCAGATGCTTATCCAGTGCATCTTTTAACTGTGTCAGTGCCTGCTCAACCATCACTCGTGGACACGCAACGTTGAAACGCTCAAACTGAGCTGTCTCTGGTCCAAAGATGATTCCAGAATCCAGCCACAATTTTGCTTCTTCTAACATTAAATGTTCTAATTCTGCATTGCTGAATCCATATCCTGAGAAATCAACCCATACCAAATAAGTCCCTTCTGGTTCTACCATCTTTGCTTTTGGGAAGTTCTCTTTTACATATCGGCTCATATACTTTACGTTTTCATATATATATTCTACCAATTCATCCACCCAGTCAGCACCTTTTGTATAACATACTTTCACAGCAAGCTGTCCCATTAAGCTTCCCTGACTGTAAGCTGCCTGTGTATTAGCCCATTGATATTTTTTTCTTAATTCTTTGTTCGGAATAATGATATTTGCTGGCTGTAATCCTGCAACATTAAATGTCTTTCCTGGAGAGCTGTAAAGTGCAATGATCTCATGAAATTTTTTATCCAGATTCATACAGCTTGTAAACTCATGTCCTGGAAAAATGAAATCACAATGCATCTCATCAACCATCCAGATTACGTTGTATTTTAAACAGATTTCTGCGACTTTTTCCATTTCTTCTCTTGTCCAGACTCTTCCAACTGGATTGTGTGGATTGCAGAAGATCAGTGCTTTTACATTTTCTTCTTTGATCATCTGTTCCATTTTTTCAAAATCGATGGAATAATGATCATTTTCATAACGAAGCTGACAGTTTACCAGTTTTCTTCCATCATTTTTGATAACTTCATTGAATGGATAGTACACTGGCTGCATAACCATCATGGCATCTCCTTCTTCGGTAAATGCTCTGACACTTGTTCCAAGTGCATAAACGATTCCTGCTCCAAGTGTTACCCATTCTGGTTCGATCGTATATCCGTATCTTGTTGAAAACCAGTGGTTCATTGCATCAAAATATTCATCTAATGGATCCGTATATCCAAAAATCCCATGATCAATTCTTTTGTGAAATTCATCAAGAATCTCATCTGGCAGACGAAAATCCATATCTGCTACCCAAAGAGGAAGCAGGTCATCTCTTCCTTTTCTCTTCATTCCAAAATCGTATTTCAAACAATCTGTTCCATGTCTGTCGATTACTTCGTCAAAATTGTATTTTCCCATTTTCTACTCCTGTGTTGTTTTTTCTGTCTTTTTATACTGGAACATATAATATTTCATTTTTACCACCACAGATCATGCCAAGTATTGCACTCTGTGCATTCGATAGATCATATTTTTTCCTTGTGATCTCTTTCATCGATGGTGCTTCTTCCATAACAGTTTTTTCTAAGTTTCCTCCACCGATACTTCCAATAATTCCATCTTTTGTGACAAGCATCATACTTCCAACACCTCGTGGGGATGAACCGGATTTCTTTGTGATAATGCACAGCACTCCTGATTCTTTTGTCTCAAAAAGTTCTTTACTCATCGTACTTTCTGTTTCGTGATTTTTGATTGCGATCATCTCTGCTGCGATACTGATTGCAATCTCTTCTGGCGTTCTTGCACCGATCTTTAATCCGATTGGTGCATGGATCGTGCTGATCTGTTCTTCACTGTATCCTTCTTCTTTCATTATCTCGAAGGTTTTTGCAACTTTTCCTTTGCTTCCGATCATTCCAAGATAGAGATATGGTCTTCGTAATACCGTTTCTGCACATAATCTGTCATTTGCATGTCCACGTGTGACAACCACATAAAATGCGTTATCTTGTTCTGGCAAAATATCTTCTATGTCATGAAAATCTCTGCAGTAAACTTCATCTGCTTGTGATAGTTTCTCTGGATCTGCAAATTCCTCTCTGTCATCGATCATAATCGTGTAGAAATCTAAAAATTTCGCAATCCGGAGTAACTGGATCGCTACATGTCCAGCCCCGAAGATAACTAATTTCGGCTGAATCTTAAACCAATCTTCCTTGATCTGTGCGACATCTTTTTCTTCCTGTAAGAATCGAGCGATCACTCTTTGATACAGTGTGTCTGCCTGTCCTGGATATACTTTGATTTTTGTATCTTTATATTGCTCTCTCAATGGTCCTAGATATCCTTTCTTCAGTAATTTTTGTAAATGCAGCGGTGTAAGGATCGTATCTTCTTTAATCTCTAAATCCTTATCCGCTAATGAAAGTCTGTGAACAACCTTGCTGGCTGGTTTCCCAAGTGCTGACATTCCGATCACAATATGAATCTCATCGATATTTTCAGGGATCACTGGTTCATAATCCGCTGGAATCTTTGCCGGCATTCCCCTGGAACCATCGGCTTCTATCAGCGTGATATCTGCTTCTTTTACTGCAGTTTCATAGAAATCTTCTGGTAATGGTCCGATTTTTTGTACTAACGCATTTTCTGGTGTCGCAGGCATTCCCGCCATACAATATCCGGTTTCATTTAATTGCTTTCGAATATCTTCTATATTTTCAGGGATCACGGTATCGGATTCCTTTTTCATATGAGTTGTCGTTGTGACAAAGACTTTCTTTCCAAGACTTCTATAATACTGTGCTAACTTATGAACTCTCGTTGTTTTTCCACCGGAACCTGCAACTGCAATGATCATATCTTTTTCCTCTTTATTCTTCTGCAAGAGTCTTAACTGCATTTATTATCTGGTTGATTTCTTTCATTGTTGTCTCATGTCCAAAACTGAATCTTACCATTCCCTGCTCTATCGTACCGAAATGCTCATGTACCAATGGTGCACAATGAGCACCTGATCTTGTCTGTATCTGAAAACGTTCCATTAATTCATCACTGACACTTCCGGAATCATATTCTTCCAGGTTGATTGAACAAATGGCGGTTTGTTTTGTCAGATCTAATTGCTTTTCATGGTAAATTTTAATTCCTTGGATCTTCTGAATTTTTTTATAAAATATTTCAATAAGATTCATTTCCTGTTCACGTATCTTATCAATTCCATATGTATTGATAAAATCAATCGCTGCCCCAAGTCCTACGATTCCGATTCCATTTAATGTTCCTGCTTCCAATGCCTGTGGCAGCACTCCTGGCTGTTTTTTCGAAAATGATAAGATTCCTGTTCCACCTGTTTTTAACGGACGGATCTCTACACCTTTTCTAATACAGATCCCCCCGATACCCTGCGGTCCCATCAAGCCTTTATGTCCGGTAAAACATAATATATCGATATTATCTTCCTTCATGGAGATTGGAATCACTCCAGCACTTTGAGCGGTATCAACGACAAATAAAATTCCTTTTTCTCTACAAAGTTTTCCAACACTTTGGATATCAAACATTTCACCTGTCACATTGGATGCATGCGTCATCACGATCATCTTGGTATCTTTTGTGATCGCCTGTTTGATATCCCCCACATCTGGTGAAGTGATCGTTAAGCAAACTCCTTGTCGTTCCATCTCATATAATGGACGAAGAACGCTGTTGTGCTCCATAAACGTTGTGATCACATGATCACCATGATTTAAGCTTCCTTTGATCACTGTGTTTAAGCTTTCTGTAATTCCACTGGTAAATACAACTTGTTCTGCTCCATAGCCGTCAAAAAACTGATCTACTTTCGTACGAACTTCGTAAATCTTTCTTGCAGCATCCAGAGAACTTTCGTTGACACCTCTTCCGCTGTTGCCAAGTGCCAATGCGTTCATAACTGCATCCTTGACACACTCTGGTTTCGTGATATGCGTTGCTGCATAATCTGCATAAATTGTTTCTACCTTTTGTTTCTCATGGGTACATATAGGAACATTCGGTTCTTCCTGCTGATCGGAAAGATTATTTTTCAAATATAATAATGCTTCCAAAACACCACCTGCAATGCATCTGGCTTTATCTGAAATTGTAAAGCAGTTATCGTATTCTTCAGCTCTCGGATCGATATCTGCGATCTTAAATCCTTTTGTCACCGGATATCCATCACGAATTAAACCTCTCAGTAATCCATCCATACTTGCAGGTACATCAACAATCGTACCTTCTGGTGTTTCTATCTTTGCTAATAACTGGCCTTTGCTTACCATATCTGTGATATGACAGATATTTCTTAAAATCCCTTTAGCTGGGGAATGGATCACTCGTTCTTTTCCAAAGCCTTTGATCACTCCTGGAATTCCTGTGTTCGGGATCGCACTGCCTTCTTTGATGATCCTTCCAAGCCTGTGTCCACGCATCGTCTCGATCACAACATCGACATCTTCCCCTGCTGTAAATCCAGGTCCTAAAGCGATCGTGATCGGTGCCATATCTCTTGTTGTACCAAGATTTTTCTTCGCAAGAATGGCATCAACAACTGCGATCGGATGCAACTGTTTGATCATTTCTCCATTTGGATCGATCATTAATGCCGGATTCCCTGCTTTCATGATCTGTTCTGCTTCTTTGATATCATGTGCAAGATGGCAGGTCATATCCTCAACCTGCCACTTTTCTTCATAAACTGCTTCTGAAAATGCAACATTTCTACGAATTGCAGATGGATGTGCAATTTCTAAGATCAATACATGAAAACCACTTTTTACCAATTTATAAATTGTACCTGTGGCGATATCTCCACCGCCTCTTACAATGATTAAATCTTTCATAGAGATTCCTCAAGGTTTGATCACTTTTCCTGCTTTTTCCATCATTTCTACGATATCATACATATTTGTGATGGAACCAACCGCTAATTTATCTGTAATATCATAGAAATTTAAGCATGTTCCGCAAGTATATATTTCGACCCCTTCTGCTTCTAATGTTTTTAAATCTTCTAAAGAATCAGAATCTTCGCATGTAAGATATGCTCCTGAATTATAAAATAATACCTTTGATGGAAGTTTATCCTGTTTTGTTACTGCAAATAAAAACGCTTTGATCAATGTCTGACCAAGGGCTTTCTCTCCTTGTCCCATCTCGTTGGATGATACAGCGATGATAAAATCATCCTTTGCAGATGGTGCACAGACAATATTTTCTTCTTCATCTACTGGTGCATAATTCTCTGCCATGATCTCAATCTTAAATTCATTGTCTGAGATCTTCTCACTTTTAACTTTGCAGTTTTTACCTTCTGCAAATCTTGTAACATTCTGGACAGCTGGTTCATTATCTACCAGAACGACTAATTTTGTCTCTCCATCCATTGATTCTAATGCTTTCTTTGTGTGTACAACCGGAATCGGACAAGCATTCCCTCTTTCATCAATCTGTTTCATACTTAACCTCCAATTTAAATTTCTACCTGAAATACCCCTTGTGGGATGATTTCATGTTCTGACATAAATTGTACCACAGATTCTTCATTTTCTAAAGGGGTCATCCATGCCATTCCACATCCTGCTGTGATCTCTTTTGGTACTGGGATCAATCTTCCTGCGATCTGATGTTTTTTGCAGGCACTTTCCATACCGATCGCCTGTGTTGTTGTCTCAAATGTGATCACTGTTTTTAATTCTTTTTTTCTCATGATATTTTATGATTCTCCTGAATTTCCAAAGTTTTTTATAAAAGAACGTTTTACTGCTTCAGCAACTTCTTTCTGAAAGTTTTCATAACGATTCAGAATATCTTCGCCTTCTGGTGTAAGGTGTGAACCTCCCCCTTGCTTTCCGCCGGATTTTCGTTCTACTAATTTGACTCCAAGGTCTGCTTCCGCACGATTTAAGATCTTCCATGCTTTGCTTGCAGCCATTCCCATGGATTTATATGCAGCAGATAAAGAACCTTTCTCTCTTGTTAATGATAATAACTGTGCAACTCCTTTTCCAAAATCTGGTTCTTCCATAAAAACTCTGACCCTAAAATCAAAACGTTTTGGTAAATATGATTTCATGTCTACCACCCTTTTCCGAATCCACAGTTTGGATAAGTACAAACTTTACATCCAAGACATAATCCGCCTTCTCCAAGGTGGGCAAGTTCTTCTGCACTTACTTTATCATCTGCCATGATCCTTGGCAGAATAAGATCAAAAACAGTTCTCTTTGAATACATAACACATCCTGGAAGTCCCATGATCGGAATTATCTGATCTCCTTTTTTATAATATGCAAGTAAAAACATTGCTCCTGGCAAAACCGGTGCTCCATAAGATATGATATCGGCTCCTGTATTCTTGATCGCAAGCGGTGTCTTGTCATCTGGATCAACACTCATTCCTCCTGTGCATAATACCATTTCTGCCCCATTTTCGATAGCTTCTAAGATTGTTTTTGTTAAAAGTTCATTGTCATCTGGCAACTGTTTTGTACTGGTCACTTCTGCACCGTATTCTTTGATCTTTTCTGCCACAACTGGAGTAAATGTATCCTCAATTCTATGATAATACACTTCATTTCCTGTAGCTAAGATCACGGCTTTTTTCTTCTTATAAGGCAGAAGAGACAGGATTGGTGTATCCCCAACCCTGTCTTTGACTTCCTGCATCTTATCTTTTTCAATGACCAGTGGAATGATTCTCGTACCTGCTAGTTTGTCCCCTGCTTTGACTGGAGTATTTCCAGATCTTGTCGCGATCATCATCTGTCCGAAAGAATTGACGGTAAATAGTTTTTCTTTGTCGATCTTTAAGAGTCCGTCATATTCGGCAGATAATTCAATCTTACCTTCCTTAACTTCTGACTCTTTCATTCCTTCATTCTTGCACAGATCACAAAGGATCCTTGCTGCATCATTTTCATGAAGCATATCGTCTCCGGCTTCCCAGACGTATAAATGATCTTTTCCAAGGGATAACAACACTGGGATATCTTCTTCTTTGACTACATGACCTTTCCTGAATCTTGCGTCTTTTGTAACACCTTTGATGATCTGTGTGATATCATGACATAGCACAGTTCCTACAGCATCTTTTGTATCCACTAATTTCATTGTTTTTCACCTTCTACTTCTTATTTATTAATTGTAAATCCATAAGATTTGAAGACTCTTAATGCTTTTTCACTCTGTAAGAATTTTACGAATTTATCAGCTGCATCTTTATTTTTACTTTTCTTTAATGCTGCAACTGGATAAATAACTGGCGTTTTTAAAGCATCTGCTGGTGCTTCTGCAAGAACTTTTACATCCTTGTTACTTGCTGCATCTGTTGCATATACAACACCGCAAGAAGCACTTCCTTTTGCTACCCAATTTAAAACTTCTGTTACATTTGTTCCAAAGCTTGCTTTTTTCTTCACATCATTCCAGTTCTTTAAGTTTGTAAAGATTTCCTGTGCATACTGTCCAGCTGGAACGCTCTTAGGATCTCCTAATGCTATTGTATCAGCTTTTGTGATATCTTTAAAGGATGAAACTTTTGCATCACCTTTTTTAGGAGCGATCAGTACAACTTTGTTTTCTAATAATTCTACAACATCCCCCTTGCTGATGTATTTTCCTTTGACAAGATTGTTCATCTGTTCAGTCGCTGCTGACATAAATACATCAGCTGCCATTCCATTTTCAATCTGGCTCTGTAATTTTCCTGAACTATCATAACTTCCTTCTACTTTAATTTCTTTATTTTCTTTTTCGAACATTGGAATTAATTTCTCTGTGTAGCATTTTTCAAGACTAGCTGCAGCTGCAAGTGTGATGGTTGTTGTTTCTTCTTTCTTTACTGCCTCTGTTGTGGATTTAGAGCTGTCCTTACTGCTTCCACATGCTGTTACCCCAAGAACCATAGCTCCTGCTAATAACACTGCTAAAAATTTCTTTTTCATTTGCAACTTCCTCACTTTCTTAAAAATGTTATGTAAAATTTCATAGTAATGTGGCTTTTTCCATATGACCTCTTTGAATATGGTATTTTTTGTCACATAGATTTTCTACTTCCTTACTGCTGTGGCTCACCAAGATCGCTGGTTTATCCAACATTGCCAGCATATTGGATAATTCATCTTGCATCTGTTCTCTTAAGTATTCATCCAACGCTGAAAATGGCTCATCCATCAAGATGACTTCCGGTTCACACACAAGCATCCTTGCTAACGCTGTTCGCTGTTTTTGCCCTCCTGAAATCTGTCTTGGATATCTTTTTGCTAATTCTTCGATATGAAATCGTTTCATCATATCATTTGTCTTTTGTTCGATTTCATCCTTCGGAAATCCTTTTGCTCTTAATCCTATTTTGATATTCTCTTCAATCGTCATATTAGGAAACAGTGCATATCCCTGAAATAAATATCCAATCTTTCGTTTTTGTGGTGGCAGATCGATCTTTTTCTCGGAATCATAAAGTATTTTCCCATCTAGTACAATTCTCCCACTATCTGCAGTTTCCACACCTGCGATACATTTTAAAGTAATGCTTTTTCCACTTCCAGAAGGTCCCATAAGCCCTGTACAACCTGTTTCTACATTAAGTTCTGACTCTAATGTAAATTCTTTTAGTTTCTTTTTGATCTTTACTTCAAGACTCATACATCTCTCCTTACGCTTCCTGTTTCTTCTTTTCCATGATCAGGTAAATATTCATGGCTGCTACGATTGCAAAACAAATGATCACGATCACAAGTACATACTGATATGCTGCATCCATATTTCCCGCTGCAACTTCAGAGTATACTGCAAGTGGCAGAGTTCTTGTTCTTCCCGGAATATTTCCAGCAATCATTGCTGTTGCTCCGAATTCACCAAGTCCTCTGGCAAATGCAAGCACTCCACCAGAAATGATCCCTGGCAGTGCATTTGGGATCATAACTCGAAAGAAAATGCTCCACTCACTCATTCCAAGTGTTCTTGCCGCAAAGATCAGATCTTCATCAATCTGTTCCAGGGCACCTCTTGCAGAACGGTACATCAATGGAAATGACATCACAACTGCCGCAAGGATCGTTGCGCCCCATGAAAATGCAATCTTAATCCCAAGATAATTTTCAAATAATTTTCCTACTGGTCCATATGATCCGAAAAATACAAGCAAGAAAAACCCTGCAACAGTTGGTGGTAATACTAATGGCATCGTAAAGATCCCATCCCAGAAGATTCTTGTTGCGTCTGATTTACGATATAAGATCCATCTTGCTGCTAATAGTCCTAAAATAAAGGTAAATAAAATCGCGATCGTTGCCGTTTTCATCGATATGATGATCGGTGATATATCCATACATTGTCTCCTCTCTTAGTTTCTTCCGCAATCTTCTGTGTTTTCCCTTAAAGTATCTAATCCATGTGGCAGCTGATCAATGATAAAAGAAAGACTCTCTTCCACTGCCTTTTTGCTTCCAGGAAGATTAATGATCAATGTTTTCTTTCTTATTACACTGACACCTCTTGATAACATGGCTCGTTTTGTGATCGTCATAGAACCTGCTCTGATTGCTTCTGAGATTCCCGGCACATTGCGGTCTGCAACAGCTAAAGTTGCTTCTGGTGTACGATCTCTTGGAGAAAGCCCTGTCCCACCGGTTGTAATAATTAAATCAACCTGCCGGCTGTCGCTTAAACGGATCAGATGTTTTTTGATCTGAGCTTCTTCATCCGGAAGAAGGATTTCTTCTACGATCTTAAATCCATGTTCTTTTAAGATTTCTGCTGCTCTTGGACCGCTTGTATCCACTCGTTCTCCTCTGGAGCCTTTATCACTCAATGTCATGACTGCTGCCATGTATGGCATATCTTTCTCTGGGTAAATGACCTCAATCTTATCTCCGACTTTGATCATTCCGCTTTCTAATACTTTTGCAAAGATACCTTCTCTTGGCATGATACAGTCCCCAACACGTTTATATATCTCACAATGACTATGGCATTCTTTCCCAATCTGAGTGATCTCAAACTTTGCATCATTACAGATCAGTTTTGTTCCAACTGGAAGTTTCTTAAAATCAATGCCGTAAGCAAGAATATTTTCCCCAAAATCACCCTCGATCACGGAAGCACCTTTTTCATTGAATTCATCCACAATATCCGCGCTCAAAAAACTAACCTGACGATGCCATTTTCCTGCATGGGCATCTCCTTCTAATCCAAAGTCTTTGATCACATTGACTTCGTTGATATTTTTCTTCACGGTTCCTCGTTTTTCACTGATACAGACTGCTTTTATGATTCCTTCCATACAAAATCACCACTCTTTCCACCTGTTTTCTCTACTAAATGTATCTCTGACATAACCATATGTTTGTCAATTGCCTTACACATATCATAAATCGTTAATAAAGCAATCTGTACTCCTGTCAGTGCCTCCATCTCAACGCCTGTTTTCCCTGTTGTTTTGACAAGACAGACTGCTTTGATCTCTTTGGTTTCTTCTAGCATTTCAAAATCAACTTTACACTTTGTAAGCATCAGAAGATGGCACATCGGGATCAGTTCAAATGTCTTCTTTGCCGCCATGATCCCTGCGATCCTTGCAGTTCCTAAGACATCTCCTTTTGCCATACTTCCTTCTTTGACTTTTTCAAAGATCTCATCATTAACTTTGATCTTTCCTTGTGCGATTGCTGTTCTTGTTGTTTCTTTTTTCTTCGTCACATCGACCATGACCGCATTCCCATGCTGGTCAAAATGTGAAAATTCTCCCATTTATCTTATCCTCCAATTGTATACATCTTGCTGTTTGACGGCTTTTCTTCAAAATGATGTGCCTGTGGTTTTTTATAAATGATTTCTTTTAAAACCTGTTTGATCTCTTCATCTGATGTCTCAGCCTTTCTTAACAGATCTCTTAAATTTCCTGCTTCTTCATAATAAAGACATGGTTTGATCCCACCGGTGGAAGTCATACGAATACGATTGCATGTATCACAAAATTTTCCATGCAATGCCTCGATCCATCCGATCATTCCCTCATATCCTTCCATTGTTTCGTAAATTGCCGGTCCATTTCCCATTCTTTGTTCGGTTTTGTGAAATCTGATCCCTTGATCTTTTAGATTCTTTCTGATCTCATTTCTTGTTAATGCTATCGTTGTCTTCTTATTTCCAAGCGGCATTTGTTCAATAAATCGTATACAGATCTTATGATCTTTCATATAGTCTATAAATTTTTGAATATCCTCCATCGTCGTCCGTTCTGTCAACACAACATTTATCTTTATATTCAATCCTATATTGACCGCTTTATTAATTACTGATATGACCTGTTTGTATCCATCGAATCCTGTGATCTTTTTATATTTCTCCTGATCCATAAAATCAAGACTTATATTGATCCCATCCACTCCTGCCTCTGCTAATTTCACTAAATCTTTTGATAATAAGATTCCATTGGTTGTTAACGTAACTTTGTTAACTCCATCCGTTTTCTTTAATTCACGGATAAAATCTGAACAACCTTTTCGTACCAACGGTTCGCCACCTGTGATCTTAAATTTGTCAATTCCAAGCGTTGTAAGAATCTTACATACTCTTAGGATCTCCTCATATCTTAAAATCTCCCCATGTGACAACATTTCTTCATGATCAGGGCGGCAATAGGTACAATATAAATTGCAACGATCCGTGATCGATATTCTTGCATAATCAATGGTTCTTTGAAATTGATCTTTCATCTCTTTCTCCTATCGTTATTCTCAACCAAGAATAACGCCTGCCTAAAATCAGACAGGAAAAACCATGTTTTAACATTCTTCCTGTCTGTTCGTTCTTCTATTCTAATATGATTGATTTTTCTTCTTTTTCTTCTATGTACCCAATTATTTTAGCACATGGGATTGTATTTTGTAAATCCTCTAATAAATTTTTTGCATCATTTTCGCTAACTGCGATCATCAATCCTCCAGATGTCTGTGGATCATATAAAATATCTTCCAATGCTCTATTTATTTTTTTCGTTTTTGAAACACCTTCACTTGCATATTTACGATTTCTATAAGCACCTTCCGGGATCATTCCAAGGTCTGCCATAGAAAGAGCTTCTTTGTGATATGGAATCTCTTCTGTCATAAAATGAATCGTTACATCACTGCCCTGTGCCATCTCATAACCATGTCCAAGTAATCCAAACCCAGTAACATCCGTACAACTGTGCACTTCATATTTTACCATAATATCTCTGGCATATTTATTGAGCTGTCTCATCTGATCATAAATCTTATCCATTACTTTTTGATCGATAAATTCAGCCTTTGCTGATGTTGTTAAAATTCCAACTCCTAACGGTTTGGTCAAAATTAAAATATCTCCAGGTCTTGCCCCGCTGTTTGTCAAAAATTTTTGAGGATGTACAAATCCAGAAACAGATAAACCATATTTGGGCTCTTGATCGTGAATCGTATGTCCACCTGTGATGATCACTCCTGCTTCATATGCTTTTTTATAACCACCTCGTAAAATTGCCTGAATGCTTTCTTTTGGCATATCTTTTGTGACACACATGATATTTAAGGCAAGCTTTGGATCTGCTCCCATCGCATAAATATCACTGATCGCATTCACTGCTGCAATCTCTCCGAACATTTCCGGATCGTCAACGATCGGCGGGAAGAAATCCAATGTCTGAACAAGTGCTGTATTTTCATCAATTTTATAGACAGACGCATCATCACTTTTATCAAAACCAACTAATAACCGTTCATCTGATCTTGTTGGAATTCCGTCTAATAATTTTGCTAAAGTTCCAGCTCCAACTTTTGCCCCACATCCTGCACACTGGGCGAGTTTTGTTAATTTCACTTCTGTTTCCATAGACCTTATCCTCCCGTAAATGTTCATGATCTCTTTTAAACATTATCTCTTGTTACATCTTTTAACCACTTGAAACTGCGATATCTGATCAATGTGATCGGTACTTTGATCAATTCATCACTCATCAATAATACATAAACTGCCGGCACACTCCAATGTAATACAAATGCAGCCAATGCTCCTAATAAAATCGAACATCCCCACATCGTTGATACATCCATGATCAAGCCAAACTTCGTATCACCGCCAGATCGGAAGATTCCAACGACCATTGTTGTATTAAATGCCTGCGCGATCACAAAATAAGACATCACATAAAACATCATTTTCAGATAGTATCTTGCAGTTGCACTTAAGGATAAGAAAGAAATTACAACTGGAGATGCAATTAAGATCAATCCTCCTCCGATCACTCCCATCACCACACTTAAAATGATAAACCGTTTGGCATAGGCTCTTGCATGATCGAATTTTCTCTCACCGATCGTCTTTCCAAGATAGATCGCTGTGGCGCTGGATAGCCCAAAAGACACAACCGTTGCTAACTGTCTCGCCACCTGTGCAACAGAATTGGCTGCAACTGCAGAACTTCCCATATGTCCAAGAACTGCTGTATTGGCTGATGTTCCAAGCCCCCACATTACCTCATTTAAAACAACTGGGAGGGAATAGACTAAGAAATCTCTCACTAACAGTTTGTCCTGATGAAGGAAATAGTGAACTCTGAATTTTACATCTTTATTATATATTTTTGCATAACCACAAACCAGAACAAGTTCCATAATCCTTGCGATCAATGTCGCAATCGCTGCTCCACGGATTCCAAGAGCTGGAAATCCAAATAATCCAAAAATAAAGATCGCATTAAAAACCACATTGCATAAAAATGATGCTAGATAAACAACTGTTGCCACGATCACTCGTTCAATGCTTCGCATGACATATAAATATACATTGGTAATTCCCATGATAATATATGAACATGCAACGATCCTTAAATACTTAACTCCTTCTGCGATCACCTGTGGATCATTTGTAAAAATTCTCATCAATGATGCTGGAATTGTAAATGCTGCGATAGTGAATATCGCAGTTATGATCACTGCTGATCTAATCCCTAATGCCAAGATCTTTTCAATCGCTGTCTTGTCACCTTTTCCCCAGTATTGTGCAGTAAGAACGGTTGCCCCCGATGTTAATCCAAACAAAAACAGTACCATAATGTACTGAATCTGGCCAGCAAGAGAGGCCCCTGATAATACTTTTTCACTGACTTTTCCAAGCATCACAACATCGGCTGCTGTTACTCCAACGTTAATCAGATTCTGCAATGCCATCGGAACGACCAGTGCAAATACATTTTTATAAAAATCTTTCCATTTGATGCTTAAATCATTCAATCTTTTTCTCCTGTTCTTTTCATTTCCTCATAATAGGATATAGAAGCTTTGTCTGCTTGTCAAGCACATATTGCCTGCCTGTATTTCATTTAGTATCCCCAAAAATGAAAAATAAAAACCACTTAATAAAATCATCTGCAGATTCATCATTGCGATATTTATTAAATGGTCTTTACCTTTATAATTAGAATTTAATTTTTTGGCATTTATAGATATGTAGTTTATTCTTCGATTTTTAATGCTTCTTCATTGCTGAGCTCTTTGCCATCTTTTGTTGTTGCAACATAGTAGATATCGCCTTCTTCTGGCTGATAATAGATATCTAAATTTACAATCGTGTTCATTTTAACACCAGCTGCTTTTAAATTTTCTTTAACAAGTTTCTCTGTGTCTTTTACATCTATGTTGCGTTCCTGAAACTGTACTTCGATTTTTGTTTTCATACTACTCTCCTTCTTCTTGATCATCTACTCTTTATGTCAACTCTTGATGTGATTATTATTAGATTCTTGTATGCGTACATTGTATTCTACATACGATTTATAATTCATATTATAGCCTTTTTTTCCAATTTATTCAACTTGAATCTGATTTAGTACAAAATCTATCTACTTTTCCTTGATCTTTTTTCCATAACTTTTTGGATGATCATATCTGCGATCCATCCACATAAGAGCCCAATGATCAAACCTCCTAAAACGTCCGTTGGATAATGAACGTATAAATACATTCTTGAAAATGCGATTAAAACAGATACTATCAAAGCTCCTGCTGCCATTCTCTTTCTTCCCGCAAAATACAGCGCACTGACCGATGCAAATGATGCAGCTGTATGTCCCGATGGAAAAGAATAATCCTTCAATGGTGTGACCAACAGCTGGACCGTCTGATTAATGCTATATGGTCTTATTCTTGCCACGATCGGTTTTAAGATCACATTACAAATGATCAAATCTGCAATTAATGCAACTGCCATGTATACTCCTGATTTTCTTGTTTTTGGTATTAGTAATAAAATGACTGTTAAAATGATCCATACGATCCCTGCATCTCCCAGTTTCGTAATAGCTACCATAAATCTGTCTAATAATGGAGTATGGATCGTTTGAAGTTTGTCTAAAATCTGAAATTCAAATCCCATAATGATTTTACTCTGCCTTTCTTTTTCTATTATAACATTGATTCTTTGATTTTATAAAACATTGATACATAGGTTGTATCCTTAGATTCTAAAATATGCCGTACTCCTATTTCTCGAAGCTGCTTCGTTGTCTTTTCTCCAATACTGATACACGGAATATTCTCTATCCATTGTTGCTTTTCTTCTCCTATCTGATCAAAAAATCTTCGAGCTGATGATGCACAGGTAAAAGAAACACTTCGGATATCTTTCATTTCTGGAATTTCACTTAAAATCTTTCTATTATTTTCATACATGACCTTTTCTGTTACCTGACAGATCGGTGTAAGGGCTTTTTTTAATTTTTCTCCACCAGATATGCCTTTACAGTACCAGACCACATCCTTTGCATCTACTTCCTGTTTCATAAGTTCGGAAAGATTGATCTCTCCTGCTTCTTCTGGCATAAGATCTGCTATAATCCCATATTGCATCAAGACATCTTTTGTCTTTTTACCTACAACGACAATTTTTTTATCGAAGAGATCTCGAATATCCAGATTCGAAGATTTCATCTGTTTCATAAAACCATGAACTCCATATCTGCTTGTAAAAATCAGATAGGTCACTTTCGCTAATTCCTCTTTGGAAATCCAGTCATATCTATAAGAAATCTCTCCTGTCTGAAGTTCCTTGACCTTATATCCATGATCTTTTAATATCTGCGCTAACTTTGATGGCTGATCTCCTATTTTGGTAACTAAATGACAGGTTGTATCTTCTAGTTTTTGAATCTGTTTTTGAAGTTTCACAACCTCTCCTACAACAATGACTGCTGGTGATGAAAGTTTTTCTTGCTTTACTTTTTCATGAATCGTATTTAATGTTGCTTCACACGTTTGCTGCTTTGTAGATGCTGCACTAGAAACAACTGCAACAGGTGTATTGGCATCCATTCCATTTTTTAATAGATTCGTTGTGATCTCTTCTAGTTTCGAAAGTCCCATTAAGAACACTAAAGTTTCTTCAGACTTTGCCATAGATGCAAAATTAAGATCAGATAACTGATTTCTTCGATCATGTGCTGTCACAACACGGAATCCTTTGGAGATTCCTCGATGAGTTACAGGAATCCCCGCAAGTTCCGCAGCTGCGATACAGGAGCTGATTCCTGGAACAACTTCACAATAAATTCCATGATCGGCTAAATATAGGGCTTCTTCTCCACCTCTTCCAAAGACAAATGGATCCCCACCTTTTAAACGCACTACGATATCATATTGTAATGCTTTTTGTGCTAATAATTCATTGATCTGTTCTTGTTTCATCGTATGATGATGATTTTCTTTTCCAACATAGATATGTTCGCATCCTTCTTTTGTTTCATCTAATAATTCTTGTGGGATCAATCTGTCATAAATGACACAATCCGCTTTTTTTAAGATTTCTTTTCCTTTAACCGTGATAAGTCCTAGATCTCCCGGTCCTGCACCAATTAAATATACGATTCCTGCCAGCTGTTTTTTGATATTTTTTACTGCCGTTTGTGCTAAGATCTCAGGGCATGTTCCATAAACTTTCGTATATGCCTGTTTGCTTCCATCTTCATTTCCAAACATAGCATATAGTTCGTACCCTTGATCTGTCTTTTGACATCTGGCACCTGCCGGAGTATGACAACTGCCTCCCATTTGTTCTAAGAAATTTCGTTCTGCACATACTTCGTTCATTGTTTCTTCATCACAAAATACATCCAACATCTTTTGCAATTCTTTCTGATCTTCTCTTACTTCCAAAGCCAGAGCACCCTGTGCTGGTGCTGAGATCATGTCTTCTGGCGCCAGATATTGCGTGATCACATCTTCCATTCCTAGTCTTTTAAGACCTGCTGCCGCAAGAACGATTCCATCTAATTGTTGTTCCTCCATTTTTCGAAGTCTCGTATCAACATTCCCTCGAATATTTATAATCTGAAGGTCTGGTCTTAACTTTAATAACTGAAATGCTCTTCTTTTGCTTCCTGTTGCTATCACAGCACCTTCTCGTAATTCAGACAGATGTTTCGCTGTTCGAAGGATCAACACATCTCTTGGATCTTCCCTTTTCCATACTTTTGTAAAAACAAGGCCTTTTGCCGGGGTTGACGGCATGTCTTTCATGCTGTGAACTCCCATATGGATTTCCCCAGAAATGATCTTTTCTTCAATCTCTTTGACAAACAGACCTTTTCCACCAATTTTATCTAATGGTTTATTCTGAATCTTATCACCTTTTGTTTTAATGATCTGGATTTCAAAAGTGTGTTCTGGATAAGCTTTCGCTAATTTTTCCTGAACATATTTTGTCTGGATCAGTGCAAGGCGTGATCCTCTTGATCCGATGATATATTTCATAGGTCATTTTCCTTTCTTTGTCTCTATCCCAAAAAGCTGTTCTACCATCTTCTTATAATCTGCTTGTTCCTGTCTTGTTTCTAAATGTTTTAATTCCTGAATCGGTTCTTTGATCATGCGCTGCAAGGATGCATTTAACACCTTCTTTAGAAGTTTCTGCTCTCTTGTTCCAAAATCTATTTTTCTTGATAAATATGAATAACTATCTTCCACGATCTCTGTACATTTTTCCTGCAAGGAGCGAATTGTTTCTTCCATTGGTGCCTGAAACAGCCACTGCATCGTTTCTTCTTTTGCTTTGCTGATCATCGTATTGCTTTGTCTGCAAAGTTCTTCACGTTCTGACTGATTTGCTTTAGAAATCTCTTTGATCGTATCTAAATTGATCAGATTTACCTTTGCGTCATCTGAAAGTTTTGGATCAATATCTCTTGGTGTTGCAAGATCTAAAAATGTAACTTGTTTTTCTGGCGTATAATATTCTTGTTTTACAACCACATGTGGTGCTGATGTTGCAGATACTACAATATCACATTGTTTCATGATCTCATATCTTTGTTCGTAAGAAATGATCTCAATCTCTTGAAACTCTTTCTGAACATTTCCTGCATGTGCCAGTGTTCTGCTGCATAAATAAATCTTGCCTGCTTCATATTCCTGCAGATAACGAAGTGCAAGAACTGCAGTATCTCCGCTTCCGATCACCAAGACCATTTTGTCTTTGATATCACATATTTTCTGTAATTCACAGATTCCGATATATCCAACAGATACTGGTTTCTCACTTATTCTAAACGTTGTTTTTACCTTTTTTGCACAAGTAATAGCATCTCTTACGACTTTATTTAGTTCTTTCTTGCTAAATCCCATGGTTCTTGAAAAATCCAAGGCATCTTTTACTTGTCCAAGAATCTGATCTTCTCCTAGTACCATAGATTCTAATCCTGCGGTTACTTGAAACAGATAAGAAACTGCTTTATCTTCTTCGCAATGTCTGATATATTGCTCAATCTCTGCTTTATCGAACATATCACAGTATATATTTTGTATTTTTTTGATCTGTTGTTCATCATCAAAAAAATAATAAATCTCACTGCGGTTACAGGTCGATAAGATCATCACCTGTTCAACCCCGATTTCCTCTGCTTTATGAAAAAATTCAAGCTTCTTCTGATCCGTAAATGAAATTTCATCACGAATGGTAAGATCTGCATTTTTATAATCAATTCCTAGAAATCCAAACTGCATAGAGCCTCTCCTGCAAGTTTACATGTTTTCTCAATATCTTCTTCTGTATGTGCGTTAGAAATAAACATTGTCTCAAACTGAGATGGTGCAATATAAATTCCGCGATCTAGTAAATATCCAAAATAATCTGCATACTGTTCTGTATTGGATGTCACAGCACTTTCAAAATCTCTGACTTTCTGGTCTGTAAAGAATACACTCATTAAAGATCCAATCTGATTAACACAAATATGTCCTTTTCCTGCTTCTCTTGCTGCATCAGCAAGTTTTCTTGTTTTTTGCTCTAGTCTTTCGTAAATCTGCGGATCATTTTTTAAGATATTTAATGTCTCAATTCCTGCCGTTGTTGCAACTGGGTTTCCTGACAATGTTCCTGCCTGATAAACTGGCCCATCTGGAGAGATCATCTGCATGATTTCTCTTCTTCCGCCATACGCACCGATCGGCATTCCTCCACCAACAATTTTTCCAAGTGTTGTGATATCCGGCTTGATATTATAATACTGCTGTGCTCCTCCTAGAGATAGCCTAAAACCTGTAATAACCTCATCAAAGATCAATAATGATCCGTGATCTTTTGTGATCTCTCTTAAAAATTCGAGAAATCCTTCTTCTGGAAGTACTAATCCCATATTAGCTGCCACCGGTTCTACGATCACTGCTGCGATCTGATCTTTATTTTCATCAAATAGTTTTTGTACAGAATCTTTGTCATTGTATTCTGCGACTAATGTATTCTTCGTATCATCTTTTGGAACTCCAGCACTATCTGGAACAGATGTTGTAAGTGCTCCCGATCCTGCTTTTACTAACAAACTGTCGGAATGTCCATGATAGCATCCGCGGAATTTAACGATCTTATCTCTCCCTGTAAATCCTCTGGCTGCACGGATCGCACTCATAACAGCTTCTGTTCCAGAACTTACCAGACGGCTTACTTCCATAGACGGGATCAATTCACTGATCAATTCTGCAAGGATCACTTCCTTCTCTGTTGGTGCTCCGAAAGTCAAACCGTTTTCACAAGAGTCCATGACTTTTTTGATGACTTGAGGATGAGCATGTCCTAAGATTCCAGGTCCCCATGAACATACATAATCGATATATTCATTTCCATCGGCGTCAATAATACGGTCTCCTTTTGCAGATTCCATGAATCTTGGAGTACGATTTACCGCACGGAATGCACGAACTGGACTGTTTACCCCTCCCGGAATATGTACTTTTGCTCGTTCATATAATTCTTTTGATCTTGTATCTTTCATTTTATCTTTCCTCTTCTTTCAGCCATTTTGCAACATCAAGTGCATGATATGTAATGATCATCTTTGCACCAGCACGTTTTAATCCGACCATATTTTCCATAACGATCTTTTTCTCATCGATCCATCCATTGGCCGCAGCTGCTTTTACCATAGCATATTCTCCGCTTACATTGTATGCAACGATCGGAATATTGTATTTCATAGATGCTTCTTTCATAATATCCATATAAGCAAGTGCTGGTTTTGCAATGATCAAGTCTGCTCCTTCTTCGATGTCTTCCCCGATCTCTCTTAGAGCTTCCTGTCCATTTGCCGGATCCATCTGGTATGTTTTTCTATCTCCAAATCCTGGTGCAGAATGTGCTGCATCACGAAATGGTCCATAGTATCCTGACGCAAACTTGGCACTATAAGACATGATCGGTGTGTATACAAATCCTGCTTCATCTAAAGCTTCACGAATAGCTTTCACTCGAAGATCCATCATATCACTTGGCGCAATGATATCTGCCCCTGCTTTTGCATAACTTACAGATGCCTTTGCAAGAAGCGGAAGTGTTTCATCATTTAAGATCACTCCGTCTTTCACAAGACCACAGTGTCCATGAGATGTGTATTCACAAAGACATACATCCGCAATGATCAAAAGTTCTTCATACTCTTTTTTGATCTGGCGGATCGCCTTTGGCACAATTCCATCTTCAGCATATGCACCGCTTCCAACTTCATCTTTATGATCTGGGATTCCAAAGATTAAAATTGCTTTGATCCCCGCTTCTTTGATCCTGTTAATTTCCTCTGATAAACGATCCAGCGAATACTGATAAATCCCTGGCATAGATTCTACAGGATGTTTGATATTTTCTCCTTCTGTAACAAAGATTGGATAGATCAATTCGTCAATTCTCACATGATTTTCTCTTACCATATCTCTCATATAGTTGCTTGTTCTTAATCTTCTTGTACGTTCCATTTTTACTGTTCCTCGATTTCACTCTGATATATATTTTTGAATGATTTCATTGATTCGTTGTTCTTCCAATGAATCAATATCCTCTAATCCGATTTGTAATAATTCTTTATAAAATGCCTTTCGTTCCTGTTCTGTGGCAATGCATGATTTTGCAAGTTTTCTCAGACTTCCCAAGATCTGTGCGAGTTGTCCTAATTCTTTATTCAAATCTGGTTTGATCTTTTCTTTTAAATACTGTGTGATCAATGGACTCTGCCCGCCACTTGAAAATGCAGCGACAACTTCTCCTTCTTTTACATAGGATGGAAAAATAAAGCTGCAATCTTCTTTCTGATCGACCGCATTGACAGGAATCTTCTTTCGTCTGCAGATCTGGCTGATCTCATGATTTGTTTTTTGATCATCGGTTGCTGCGATCACAAAATCTGCCTCATTAAAATCTTTCTCCATAAACGTTCGAAAGATTCGGCAAATCTGATTGATCTGCCGAATCTGTGTTATCATCTCTGGTGCGATCACGGTAATATCTGCTTCAAAATCTTTTAAAACTTCAATCTTACGAAGTGCGATCTTACCACCGCCGATCACTAGACATTTTTTCTTCTTTAGTTGTACAAACATTGGAAAATATGCCATTATCTCTGTGTCCTATTTTATATATTCTTTTGCGATTTCCTTGATTCCTTCTGGATGTTTTAAATTCCACTGTGAAAAATCAAGTTCTTCACTCTCAACTGCCTGTCCTAATTTTACCAAGAACTGTGGAATATCTTCTTCTAAAATGATCCCAACTTCTTCTCCCATCTTCTCTTTTCCCTGAAGATCAGATCCATTGATATGAAGTACAAATGCAGAATGAGCAACTTTATCAATTACTTTCATACTTCCGTGGAATCCGATTTCTCCGATCTGATGTGTTCCGCAAGAAGACATACATCCAGAAATATGAATCTTAGGCAGTGAACCATCCTTTAATCCAGCTTCTCTTTCTGCTTCGATCACTTTGTGTAATAATCCTTGAGAATCTCTTAATCCAACCTGACAGATCGTTGCTCCGATACAAGATACAGATGTCTCAAACAACGTTTCTGCACCATCATCTGTCGCATCTAAAACTTTCTTTGCTTCATCTCCTGTCAGATTGATGATGTACATTGTCTCATCTGGTGAAATTCTTGCTTCCACTTCATCCATATCTTTGATCACATCATAGATCTCTCCTAATTTCTCAGGTTTTGGACAGCCACCGAATGGGTGATAAGAAACTGCATATAATCCTTCCTGTTTCTGATCGATCACTCGTTTACCAGATACTTTACTTCCATCTCCCTGTTTCTTCACTTCAGAAATTTCTACATGAAGATCAAGATCCTGTCCGGATGCGAAAACTTCATCTAATTTCTCATGGAAAGCTTTGATATATCCTTCTTCACCTAAAGTCTCCTGCATATAACGCGTTCTTGCTCTTCCACGTTGTTTATAATTTCCATGTGCGATGAATGTTTCTCTCATTGCACAAATATAATAAAGAATCTTCTCTGGTTGTACATTCTCAGCAACTTTCAGTCCAAATCTCGCATTGTTACCAAGTCCTCCAGCACTGTAAACATCAAAGTTTCCATCTTCCCTTGCCACAAATCCAAGATCACGGAATGTTGCATGTGTCTCATTAGCTGGCCCGTTTGAAAATCCAACTTTTAATTTTCTTGGCATAACTTCTTTTTTGATAAATGTCATCAAATATTCTCCAGCTGCTTCGGCATATGGAAGAACGTTAAAATATTCTCCTTTTTCAACACCTGACAATGGAGATACGGTTACATTACGTGGAAAATCTCCACCTCCACCCATTGTGACAATACCATGATCTAATCCACCTTCCATGATTCCATAAATTGCTTCTGGCTGTAAGTTATGTAACTGAATCGTCTGACATGTCGTCAGGTGAACTTTATCTACATTATATGTTTTAATACTGTCTGCGATAAATTTTAATTTATCTTTTGTTAAATGGCCACCTGACATACGAAGACGGATCATACTTGCTTTTCCATCTTTCTGTGCATAACTTCCGTAACCACCGGAAAATCCTTTGTAATCTGCTTTACTTAGTTCTCCTGCATAAAACTGGTCTGTCTTTTCTTTAAATGCTGGCAGGTCTTGTTTCCATTCCTGTGGATTGATCGTTTCCATATGTAAAATTCCTTTCTGAACATTTTATTTCTTTTATTATGTGAATCCTTATAAAATACCACATTTGTCTTATCATACCACATTTACATAATTGTTTGAATGATTTCTTTCCTTTTCTACAAGAAATGATTCGATTGCTTTTGCAAGGTTTTTATGTCCTTTTTCATTCATATGTTCCATATCTGCCTTACTTGGCTTGGCTACATCACTTGCTGCAAGGAAATCACATCCGTACTTCCATGCAATCTTTAAATAAGTCTGTTTTAATTGCTTGGATACTTTCACAGAACGCTGGTCAAATTCAAGATCAAATCCTGGTTTCCATACATCTTCTCCTAATTCGATCGGAGATACTAATAAAATATCGATCGCTGGATCAGCTTTTCTGATCTGCTGGATCAGTTTTTCGATTCCTTTTCCGATGCGATCTGCACTTGCATGGTTATATGTTTTGCAGTCATTGGTTCCAAGCATTAAAACAACCTGGTCAAGTGGTGCGTGTGTCTCTAAGAGCATTGGAAGTACTTTCGCTCCATTTCTTCCATCTCTTGTCGCATCGTCAAATACACTGGTTCTTCCACATAATCCTTCTTCTATAATTCGATATCCTTTATCGTAAAGCTTCTCTGCTAAAATTCCTGTCCATCTTGTTTCTCTGTCATATCTTCTTGTTGTACCTGGGATCAGTCCATATGTATTGGAATCTCCAAAGCATAATATCTCTTTCATATCTGTCACCTTCTTCGTTATATTTCATATAATTCTAATAGGAATAATATGATTATAAGAAATATGAGTTTGATTGTCAATAGGTTTTAAATAGAAAAATACCCTATAGGATATAGATTTTTCCTATAAGGTATTATACGTTATTATTATATAAGTTAATTTATAAAGGTCTTAATCATTCTTCTTCCCAAACAATAAACTTACGATCACACTTAAAATGATCGTAATCACCATATCAGGAAGTGTATTTCCAAGGATCGTATCAACCCCCATTAACCAGCGATATGCAATAAATCCAACAACCCATACAAGCATGTTCTGGATACATACAGATTTTCTTGAGAAATCCTGATGAAGGATAAAGAAATCTGCGATCTGTACAGCGATCATTGGTGCAAAGACTGATCCGATCAGATATAAGAAATCTGTGATATCGTCCATCGGATAAACAATTGCCCCAATCATTCCGATCACTGTTGCCGCGACTGCGATCCATTTTCCATTGATATTCTTAGATAGGGATTCACTGGAAATTCCGGCAGACCAAGCATCTAAGAATGTTGTTGTTACAGTTGAGAATACGATAATTAATAATCCTGCAATTCCAAGTCCTGCTTTTACCATGATCTGTGCGATATCGGATTCTCCTGTAAAGATAGAGACTCCCATACCGATCACATACATCCAGCAGCTGACCAATCCATAAACGATCACACTTGCCCATGTTGCTTTCGTTGGTTCTTTAGCTTCTCTTGTGTAGTCACTGATCAGTGGCAGCCATGATAATGGCATGGCCACTGCAAGTTCTACAGCTGCTCCGAAAGTTAATCCATCATTTGCAACCGGCTTTAATGAACCATGTCCGAAAATAATAAAGCTTAAAACTAATGTCAAAATAAATAATGCTGCCATTGCAACCGTATTGATCTTTCCTAAATTTTCAATTCCTACCAGAATCCAGATAATGATCAATCCTCCGATAATGACTGGCCATACCCAGTTCGCAATATTGAAGATTCCTGCTGCTGCTAATGATCCGTCATAGATCATGATCGCTGTCCATCCAACTAACTGCAGGATATTTAACACTGCAAATAACAAAGCTCCCGTTGATCCAAAACTCATTTTTACCGTTTCCATTGCACTTTTTCTTGTCTTTCCACCGATAAATCCGGCAAAAAACATCATACCACATCCAATGATATGTCCAATGATGATTGCTAATAATCCTGTAGAAAATCCTAAGGATGCGAAATATGTACCTGTTAAAATTTCTGCCAAGGACACTCCGGCTCCAAACCAGATCAGTCCGTTTTCAAAAATTGATGTTCTTCTGCTACCCATTGTCTATGCCTCCTCTTTCCATTCATCTTTCAAATCAAATGCATGATTCATTGGTCCGCTTCCAGCTCCAAGATCCAACATATCTGCCAATGCTCTTGAAATATAGTCTTTTGCACGCTGTACAGAAATCTTAAGGTCAAAACCTTTGGCAAGATTTGCTGCGATAGCACTTGAAAGAGTGCATCCTGTTCCATGTGTATTTGGGTTATTGATTCTTTTTCCTTTAAACCAGGAAACTTCTTCTTTTGTATATAAAAGGTCATTTGCATCGTTAATATTATGACCACCTTTTAATAACACTGCGCATCCAAGATCTTCATAGATCGCTTTTGCAGCCGCTACCATGTCTTCTTCTGTGTGGATCTCCATTCCACAAAGAATCTCAGCTTCTGGAATATTCGGTGTAATTACCGTAGCGATCGGTAATAATTCTTTCTTTAATGTATCTACGGCATCTTCTTCTAATAATCGTGATCCGCTTGTTGCTACCATCACTGGATCAACAACGATATTTTCCGCTTTATAATGCTGTAATCTTTCTGCGATTGCTTTGATCAGTCCGCTTGATGAAACCATCCCGATTTTGACTGCATCGGGTCTGATGTCTTCAAAAACTGCGTCGATCTGTTTCTTTAAGAATTCTGGATCTGCTTCTAATATTCCTGTTACGCCGGTTGTATTCTGGGCTGTCAGTGCTGTGATCGCACTCATTGCAAATACACCATTCATTGTCATGGTCTTTAAGTCAGCCTGAACTCCAGCGCCTCCACTGGAATCACTTCCAGCGATTGATAATGCTGTTCTCATAAGTATCTCTCCTTTTCTCTCTTATGCATTATTTTTCTATTGCGATCAAAAGTGGTGCTCCCAGTTGACCGCATTGTTTCGTATCATTGTAAATTCTTCCATAATAGGAATCCTTTATCATACGAAAAAAACGGAAAGCTACTGATTTTGTAACTTTCCGTATGTTCGCGACTTATCATCTTCGTTTCCTACGTTGGCATTACCCAAATCAGGTTCAAAGGTCGAAAGTTTTACTTTCCTCTCAGCCTGTTTAACAAGCTCCCTGTTTTTATAACTTAATAAGTATATAGCAAGTTTCTCTAAAAAGCAAGTTCCTATTTTCGTACTTTATTGCTTTTTTTAATTTTTAGCTTATTTTTCTTGCCTTTCTTGGAAATATCGTTAACCCTAACTTTTTCATAATAAATTCTTTCCCCAAAAATAAATTTTAAACCTCTTTTCCTTTTGTCACGATCACATGAATGATAAATGGAATAAACAATGTGATAAATGCTGCATATCCAAGGTACGCATATCCCTGTTTTACAACAGCCAACAATCCAAACTGTGCGATCGCAAATGCTAAAAATGTAAAGATCAGTGTTGCAATGGCATTTCTTACTAAATGTCCATTCTGTCTTTCCTGCTCAGATCTCATACGACGCTCTACTGCATTGACACATCTTGTTACGATTCCAGAGATCATGTTTACCGCCGTTGAAATAGATCCAAGGATGATCAAAACAGAGATGATCGGTGTTAATAATCCTGAAGATACTCCATTTTGTACTAAAACTAACATAGGAACTGTTGCTGTTACAAGGTCTGCTGCGTATGCAACGGCTAATAATCCGATGATGGATAATTCCATTGCAAAGAAATTAAATACAAAAATCTCAATGGCTGCTTTGTTGATCTGCTTCTTATCTGTCACAGGTTCCATATGCTGGTACATAACAGATACAGATGCTAACTGGAAGAAGAAATATAAAACTGCAGAATATAAGGCTGGTCCAAAAGCTCCGCTTTCTCCAGAGATCACAGGCATCTTTCCTGATACTAAGTTAGAGATTGCTGCTGTGATCGCATCCCACTGTACGATGATGTTTGGTACTAATACAAGAACTAATCCGATCAAGATCAGTACACTTAAAGTAGATGCACATTTTCTTACGACACTTGTTCCAAAGAGTGCGATCACAAAAATAAATGCCGCTATGATCAATGTACATACCCAGTATGGGATTCCAAATAGCATTTGAAGTGTTGATCCGCCTGTTGCAAATGCTGCAGCGGATGCCGTTCCGATCATGATCAGATAACAGATTTCATATAGATTTGACATGATCGGTCTTGTCTTTCCATATAAACTGTCAGAAAAACTTCTGTAATCATATGTTTGTATGCATAACGCATTCCATACCAGAAAAATAATGCATATAATCCTTGTGTGATCAGTGGCATTAACAGACACCAGATTCCGTAGTTGATAAAATACTGATAAATCTGTGCTCCGGAAGCAAATCCACCTCCGAACTGTGTCGTAAATGCCACGAATGCGATTCCCATGGCAAGAGGCATCTTACTCTTGTCAACTAGTAAACTTTTTTTGCCACTCATTTTGTCGTCCTCTCTTTTCTCTTAATGTAGTCTGATATTCTAGTTTTCATCGATCTTGATCATTTTTCCTGGATTCAAGATCAGCTTATCATCAAATGCACGTTTAATAGACTTGTATAGTTCGATCATTCTTGGCCCCGCAAATTCCTCTAAGAAATCAAGACGTCCATTTCCGATTCCATGTTCTCCAGATAACTGTCCACCAAGTTTTTTTGATAATGCATATAATTCTGTTAATGATTCATGGGTTGCCTTCTTCCACTCCTCATCGCTCATCTCTGGTCCACGAAGCATTTCGGTATGAATGTTTCCATCTCCGCAATGACCACATGGCTCTACACGGATTCCATGTGCAGATGCAATCTTCTTTGCCTGTTTTACATATTCTGCAATCTCTGATCTTGGAACAACAACATCACATTCTTCCTGTGCAACGGAATCTGCCTTCATTCCTTCAAGAATTGCTCCTCGTACTTCCCACACAGATGCCGCACGTTCTGACGTTCCTGCGATATTGCAATCTAAAGCTCCATTTTCTAATGCCGCTTCTGCAGCTGCTTCTACTGCACGATCAAGTTCTTCTTTGCTTGATGCATCATACATAACGATCAATACCGCTTCTCCGTGTTTCACTGGAAACAGTTTATGTAGACTTCTTTCTACAATATCGATCAATTCTCTTTCCAAAAATTCAATCGCTGTTGGAACAAATGGCAGATCTAATACTTTTGGCACCATATCGGCACATTCTTCCAAGCTTCTAAATGGCATAACCAATGTACTTGAACATGTTGGTGCAGGCAATAACTTTAACGTAACTTCTGTCAAAATACATAAGATTCCCTCAGAACCGATCACTAAATCTTTCACATCAAATCCTGTTGTATTCTTTACGACATTGGATGAGAAATTCATGATGGAACCATCTGCCATAACTGCTTCAATACAACGGACAAAGTCTCTTGTAAGACCATATCTTACCGCTTTCATTCCACCTGTGTTGGTAATGACATTTCCACCGATAGAAGCTGTTTTTTCTCCTGGATCTGGTGGGTAGAATAATCCTTCTTCTTTAGCTGCCGCCTGAATATCAATTAACAATGCTCCTGGCTGTGCCGTGATCGTCTGGTTCTTGTGATCCACTGGAAAAATCTTATTCATACGCATCACAGATAACATGATTCCACCGTATTTACAAGTTGCTCCACCTGCAAGTCCTGTTCCAGCCCCACGGCAGACAACTGAAATATTCTGCTCGTAAGCATATTTCATGATTTCTGAAACTTCTTCTTTATTCAATACTTCCACGTATAATTCCGGTGGAAATACTCCATATTCCGGCATCTCGTCTTTGTAATATTCTTTTGCGATCTCATCGCCGACCCATACACGTTCGTTGTCTGTGATCTCAATGATCTTATCAAAATCTTCCTGGGTCATCTTCTTATATGGATATGGCATCTTATTCGTCCCCTTTCTGTTCTTTTACTAATTCTGTCAGATATGGAACGACTTTGTACAGGTCATCTACGATACAATAGTGTGCCACATTGAAAATCTGAGCTTCTGGATCATTGTTGATCGCTACGATGCATTCAGATCCTGTCATACAAGATGTAAACTGAATCGCACCAGAAACTCCACAAGTAATGATCAGTTTTGGACGAACAGTTCTTCCAGATAATCCAACCTGATGTGCAACATCCCCAAAACCATTCTCGATCATCGGTCTTGTAAATGCTAACTGTCCACCTAAAGCTTTGGCTAATTCTTCACACATTTCCACATCTTTTTCATTGCGGACCCCTCGTCCTGCTACAACTAAGACATCTTCATCTTCAATGTTCTTTGTCTTCTCGATCACTTCGGATTTTAAGATCTCGATCGGAGATTGTTTCATCTCTTCCTTCACTGAACAGACAATAACCTTTCCTTTTGTGCTCTCAACCTTCTGTGCCGCATCCATAACTCTGTATCTTACAGTTGCAAACTGTGGTCTTGATTTTGTAATAGAAATCTGAGCCATGATATTTCCACCAAATGCTGGACGAATCTGTACCATGTCTGTGTTTGACTTAATATCAAGGGTTGTACAATCGGCTGTTAATCCTGTATGGAATCTTGTTGCCAGTCTTGGGGCTAAGGATCTTCCAAGTGCTGTTGCCCCAATCAAGACAGAACTTGGTTTCTGTGCTGCGATACATTCCGCAACAACATCTGTATAACAGTCTGCTCTGAATCCTTCTAAGGATTCATCCTCATATGCAAAGACCTGATCAACTCCATAGTCTAGAAGTTTATGTGCATTCTCAATGGTTCCTGCTCCACCTGCGATCACGCATTTGACTTTAAAGTTTACTTTGGAAGCCATCTTTCTTGCTTCACCGATCAATTCAAATGCAACTGGATGAATGTCTCCACGTTCTTGTTCTACAAAGATCAAAAAATCTTTCCATTTGTCTTTATCAAATGATCCTGCTTTCTGCTCAAAACTGATTGCTTTTTCTGGACATTGTCTGACACACATTCCACACATTCGGCAAGTGTCCCCGACAACGATCCCATTATCTTCAAAACTTAATGCCCCAAACGGACATTTTTCCACGCATTTACCACATAGACTGCAGCGTTTTGCATCAAATTTTATTAGTTCCATGTCTTCTCACCTAAATCACTTTCTTATTCACTAATACGTCAAATAATTGTTTTGTCTTTTCTTTTGCATCTCCATCAAAATAAACCTGCTTTTCTACTTCTGGCGGTGCAAACATTTTCTCTACTGCGGTTGGTGATCCGACAAGTCCATATTTGCTTAAGTTCTGATCTGCCATATCTTCAAATGTCATGATCTTCACTGGGCGGTCTTTGGACTGTTTCTGCAGTAAATAAGATGGTAATCTTGGTACACACATGTCTTTGTCAACTGTGATCAGACATGGATATGGAATCTTTGAAGTCTGTGATACACTGGCTAAATCCTGTTTTACCTGAATAGACTCGCTGTCTGCATCTACGATCTCAGACACCCATGCTGCATGTGGGATTCCTAAATGCTCTGCGATCGCTGGCCCAACCTGAGCGGTATCTCCATCGGTTGTCTGCTTTCCACAAATTCATACAAAAAAATAGCATCTGTTGCTTATGTTTTCGTAACAAATGCTATTTCCTCATCTACTTTTCTAAAACTAAGGTCTCGTATGGTCTTAATACTACTTTGTTTTCTTTTATATTTTCTGTATCATAATTTCCGATCAATTTATGATAGGATGTCCATAACTGTGGGATTTCAACTTCTTTTTCTCTCTCTGTCAGATTGTTTAATACAACCAGATGTTCTTCTTTGTAATTTCTTTCGTATGCCAGAAGATCATCATCCTCTTTTTCAAAAAACTCTATTGTTCCTTCCTGAATTACCTCTTTTTCTTTTCTTAACTCAATGAGTTTTTTGTAAAAATAATAAATAGAATCTTGATCTTTTAACTCATTTTCTACATTGATCTCTTCGTAATGATCTGGTACAGAAATCCAAGGTGTTACATCTGAAAACCCCGCATTCTCCTCATCTGACCATTGCATTGGTGTTCTGCTGTTATCTCTGGAACGTTCTTGCAACGTTTTGATCGCTTCTTCTTTTGTCTTCCCTTCTTTTAAAAGAATTTCATAATAATTAAGACTTTCTACATCCCTGTAATCAGCAATATCCTTAAAATGCGCATTCGGCATTCCAATCTCTTCTCCCTGATAAATGTAAGGTGTTCCTCTCATCAGATGAACTGCTGCCACAAGCATCTTTGCGGATTGTTTCCAATAGTCTTTTTCATTTCCCATTCTTGAAACAATTCTTGGCTGATCATGATTACACCAGAATAATGAATTCCATCCATTATGTTCCTGCATTCCAATCTGCCATTCTTCAAATAATCGTTTTAATTCTTTGCGATCGGTATCCATCAGTTCCCATTTGTTTCCATTTTTATAATCTACTTTTAAATGATGAAAATTAAAGCACATAGATAATTCTTTTTCTTCTGGATTTGAATAACGGATACAGTTATCTAGTGATGTTGAAGACATTTCACCAACTGTGATCATATCTTCAATTCCTGTGTCTTTAACTAATTCTTTTAAATACTCATGCACATGCATTCCATCCGTGTAAAATCTTCTTCCATCACCTTCGCAGTCATTTTCATATTTATCTGGTTTCGATATAAGATTCACTACATCAAATCGAAAACCTTTCACACCTTTTTCTTTCCAGAAACGCACTACATTTTTTAATTCTTCTCTGACTTTTGGATTTCTCCAGTTTAAATCCGCTTGTGTCACATCAAATAAATGTAAATACCATTTTTTTAGAGATTTAACATATTTCCATGCCGGACCACCAAATTTGGACTGCCAGTTGGTTGGAAGTTCATCTTCCTTTCCATCTTTGAAAATATAATAGTCCTGATATTCTTTATCTCCACTTAATGCCTTCTGAAACCATTCATGGTCTGTTGATGTATGGTTAAATACCATGTCAAGCATTAATCCGATTCCTCTTTTGTTACACTGTCTGATCAATTCATCCATATCATCCATTGTTCCAAACTGAGGATTGATCTTATAATAATCAGCAACATCATACCCATTATCGTTCATTGGAGATAAAAATACTGGTGTGATCCATAAATAATCAATTCCAAATTCTTTTAAATAATCCAGTTTTTCAATGATACCTTTGATATCTCCTTCACCGTCTCCATTAGAATCTTTAAATGATTTTGGGTAAACCTGATAAACAACTTTATTATTAAAATGATGCATAACTATCCCTTTCTAATTTTCCCAGGACGCAACCTGTGTCTTGTTTGCTGTTGCTGTCGTTCCTGTTTCGAATGTTATATTCTTTGCATTTCCTGTTTCAGAAATAACACAGATCGTAACATCTCTGTATCCTGCTTTTTTAATTTTTTCTCTGTCAAATTTAATTAATGGTGTTCCTTCTTTTACAAACTGTCCTTGTTCGATCAAATATTCAAATCCATCTCCCTGCATATTGACAGTATCAAGTCCAACATGAAGTAAGATATCCATTCCATTGGAAAGTTTTAAACCACATGCGTGTTTTGATTCCGGCATAAGAACCGCAACTTGTGCATCCGCTGGTGCGTATAACGTATCGTTTTCTGGAATGATCGCAATTCCATCTCCCATAACTCCTTCTGAAAACACACCATCGTTCACTTCTTTGATTGGAATGACATCTCCTGTTAAAAATGCAGTAAGGTGTGTAACTTCTTTTTCTTCTGCCTCGCTTTTTTCTGTAATTTCTTCTGTTTCTGCGATCGTTTTTCCGTTCTTTTCTTCTTTGGATAACTTTTTCTTTCCTACGATCAGTGTTAATACGATTGGGATAACGATTGCGATCAACATACAGATTGCAAAACTTCCCATATATTTTGGCTGAATGGATAAGATTCCTGGAATTCCTCCGACACCGATCGCATTCGCTGTTGTTGATGTGGCAACACAGACGATCGCTGCAATGGCTGATCCGATCATCCCACAGATAAATGGAAATCCATGTTTTAGATTCACACCAAAGATTGCTGGTTCTGTAACTCCAAGGTAACAAGAGATTCCAGATGGAATATTTACTTCCTGTGCCTGTGCGTTTTTCCTCTGGAGGATCATCATTCCTACAACGGCTGATCCCTGTGCGATATTGGATAATGCGATCATTGGCCAAAGCATGGTTCCATTATAATCAGCGATCAGCTGAAGATCGATCGCATTAGACATATGATGGAGTCCGGTGATAACTAGCGGTGCATAAACAAATCCAAAGATAGCTCCAAATACAACTTTAAATGATCCTGTGATTCCTGCGTAAACAACGGCTGAGATTGCTGATCCAATCTTCCATCCGATCGGTCCAACTACAAAATGTGCGATCATGACAGATAACACTAAACTGCAAAATGGCACAACGATCATTGATACAACCTGTGGTGTGATCTTTCGAAAAAATTTCTCCAGATATACAAGTACAAATGCTGCTAAGATTGCAGGAAGTACCTGTGCCTGATATCCGATCATATTCACTTTTACAAATCCAAAATCCCATTTCGGAATATCTGCTGCTGCCGTTGTTGCTACAGAATAAGCATTTAAAAGCTGTCCAGAAACTAAAGTAAGTCCTAACACGATACCAAGCATCTGTGTTGTTCCCATTTTCTTTGTTACTGACCAACAAATACCAACTGGTAACATATGAAAGATTGCTTCACCGATCAACCATAAAAAGCTATCCATTCCTGCCCAGAACTGACTGATCTGACATAATGTCTTCGTTCCATGCTCAAATAAATACATACTGTCGATGCAGTTTCTAAAACCAAGGATCAGACCACCAGTAATAATCGCTGGGATCAATGGTGCAAAAATCTCTGCTAAAACAGACACGATTCTTTGAATCAATGTCTGATTACTCTTCGCTGCTTCTTTGACAACGTCTTTTGATACGCCTTCTACGCCTGCAACTTTTACAAAGTCTTGATAAAAGTCTGCGACATTATTCCCAATAATAACCTGAAATTGTCCAGATTGTGTAAAACTTCCTTTTACTACCTTCATTGCTTCAATCGCTTCGATATCTGCCTTTGATGGATCAGACAGTACAAAACGCATTCTTGTAATGCAGTGCGTCACTGCCTGAATATTTTCTTTGCCTCCAATATGATTTAATAATTCTTTGGAATCCTGATCATATTTTCCCATGTTATCCTCCTTTTTTGCTGTTGGTTGTTTAAACAAGTTATCTTATACTTAATTTATATCACACTTGTTTAAACATGTCAACATTTTTCTTTATATTTGTTTAAACAAGCATTGTTTTTTCTCTTACAATTCATTATAATTACTTATATAAAATTTCAAAGGGAGAGTACAACATGCCAAAAAGCATCTATGAAGATATTTATAAAGATTTAAAGCGAAAAATTGAAAAGGATATATTTAAATATCAGGAACTTCTACCATCTGAGAATTCTTTGGTCCAGACCTATGATTGTTCCAGAAATACCGTACGACGTGCGATCCAATGTCTTGTAACGGATGGATATGTACAGACTGTACAGGGAAAAGGTGTGAGAAATATTTACCGTCCTTCGCAACAAAGCGTATTTACAATCGGTGAAATCGAAACTTTTCGTGAATCTGCGAAAAGAAATAAAATGAACACATATACAAAAACCGTATTATTTACAGAACTTACGATCAATGAAAGCTGTTCCCAAAAAACGGGATTTCCAATTGATTCCCAGGTTTATTACATTCAGAGGATTCATTATTTTGATGACAAACCTCTGATCCTTAATCATAACTATTTTTTAAAAGAGTGTGTTCCTGGTCTTACAAAAGAAATCTCTGAGAAATCCATTTATGATTACCTTGAACATGACTTGAACATGACGATCGTAAACAGCAAACGAATCATGACCGTTGAAAAAGTTACGCAGATTGATGAAAAATACCTAAACCTTAATATCAATGATTATAACTGCGTTGCTGTGATCAGCAGCCAGACTTATAATAGTGATGGGATCATGTTTGAATATACACAATCACGACATCGCCCGGATTATTTTCGTTTTTATGATAATGCAGTGCGTAAATAATTAAAAAAGAGAGTTAAAATATCATGCTGAATGTCTGATATTTTAACTCTCTTTTTATTCTATTCTTCTATTCGTCATCGTCACCAACGATCACTGGCTCTTTTTCTATCACTTGTTGTGGTTTCATCGCCTCATTCCCAACTGGTGCCAATAATACTTTTCCTGTTCCACGGTATACATTTACCAAGCCTTCACCACTCGCTGCTGAGCCGAGCAAAGATTTTCCTGCTCGTTCTACCGTAAAATCAAGGCTTCCACTCCATGCGATTGCCAAGTTTCCGTCAATCTTTACAACATCATCTTCTAATGTGATCTCGACTAATTCTTCTCTTGGACAATCAGATTCTATACACACAACTCCACTTCCTTTTAATCCAAGATTAAAGAATCCTTCCCCGCCTGCAAATGCAGAAGAAAATGTCTTTCTTCTGACCGCTTTTTGTTTCAATGTGGATTCACAGGCTAAAAATAGTCCGTCATCTAATACGATCGAATTTCCCCATTCGTCAAGATCTAATAAAATGATATGTTTGTATGTAGGTTCTAAAACAAGAGTTCCATCTCCAGTATATTCTGGCTTGATCACAGATTCTCCAGTTACTTTTCCTCGGATCGTCTTGGATAAGAAATCTCCTGCTCCTTTAATTCCTGTTGTCACAGAGACATCTCCTGCCATCCACTGCATGGCACCTGACTGAATCGTTACATTTCCTCTGGATAATTCACATTTCAATTGACGTTTTCTTACATTCATCTGACTGCAGAAGAATGCTAACTGGGCATCTTCTGGCATGACACTTAAGTCTCTCTGATATTCGATAACTTCAAATGGTCCTGATTTGTCGATGATCTTTACATCGTCGTTGTCACTGAAATTGCTGATTTTATACATAATCTTTCCCCTTCCTGTTTCTTCTATAAACTTTTGATCTTTTTCTGAATAAATTTCTTCATAATATTTATAAAACTTTTGCATTACCAATGGCATTTGCAACATTCCAGATACAATAAATTGATTTCGATCAGATGATACCTTCATATACATTTGATTATTAACTGCTGTTTCTGATAAAAACATATCATATAACTGTGTTTCAAAAATCCGATTCGATACTGCTACAATCCCATTTTTATCCTTTAAGAAGCCAAACGTAACTCCCAAATCTATAATCGGTGTTTCTCGTTTAAATGGGAAGTCAACTCCTGCAAATAAAATGTTTTGAAGCATTTCTTTTAACTGTGGATGATCTAACAACTTTTTGGTCATATCATCAAACAATGTGTTTGGTTCTTTTAACAAAACCTTGACTGCACTTAAAATTCCTTCTCTTGTCCACACTTGAACATCGGATACTCTTTCATCTAATAACTGACATATCTTTGAAACCAAATATGGATATCCTGACGTATAATCATATAAAATCCGACTGATTTCTTTTACATCCATACCTGTACGATGTTCCTGCTCGTATTCTTGTATCATTGTCTGAATATCACTTACAGAAAAGCTCATCTCAATATTAAAATCAACTGCGATATTCCATGGACTGTTATATTTCGATTCTTCTTGTGGATGTAGTTTTAACTTTAATGTTTTAATATCGTAAACACCTGCAAGAATTACAGAATGAAATGTTACATCTTTTCCTTGCTGACATTTTAAATATTTCTCTCTTAGAAGTCCAAGGAAAGATAAGAAAATCTGATTGTCTGAACTTTTGTCTACTTCATCGATCATTAGAACTACCTTTTTACCGCATTTTCTGCATAGGTTGCTGATTTTTGTTCCTAATGATCTCATAGGAAATCTCTCAGAGATTGAATGATTCCATTCCTCTAAAACTTTTTCATCTACATTCTGCTCTCGCAAACACTCTTCAATATCAAGTGAAAGTCCTTCGGCAAGACTTCCCAGAGATTCAAAATATTCATCGGCAGCTTCAAAACTTAAACTTAAAACCAGATAATCTTGTTTTCGCAATTCTTTTTCCAGAAGATAAAGCAAGGTTGTCTTACCATATTGTCTGGCTCGATTGATCGTAAAGTATTGTCCTGATTCGATATATTGATTGATAATCTGCTGAATCCTGTTGCTAAGATCAACCATATAATTTTTCTCCGGGATACATGTTCCTGTTGTACAAAACTTCTTAGCCATAAACCCCAACCTCCTTTCTTATCCACTCTCTATTAATTACACCCTTATTCTACAATTCATCAAAATCAAATATCATTGGGATTGTGCTTTCTTGATAATATTTCTGTTCTTTTTCAAAATAAGCTTCTAATCCTTTATAGTCTTGTTCGTGCTGTGCTTTATTAAGACATCGATTATATTCTGCTTTATGAATATCACGGATGATCACTGGAACAATATTATGATCCAGACATTGTTTTAGAATGATCATACGCCCGACTCACCCATTTCCATCCTGAAATGGGTGAATATTCTCAAACTGTGCATGAAATTTAGCAATATCGTATAATGTAATTTTCTCTGCGTTATGATACTTTTCTAATAACTGATGAATCTTTTCTGGAACTTCTTGTGGCAATGCTATCTGGATATCACTGACTCTGTTTGCACGCTTTTTCCACCCACCAATTGCATATCCATTTGCTCGATCTTCAAAAACACCTTCCTTTAAATTTTTATGCATATTTTTTATGATATCTTCTGACAAAGGTTTTTCCATACATTTCATTACATAATTAAACATTTTGAAATGACCATTCATTTCTTCTATATCTTTTGTTCGAAAAATCATGTCTGGATCATCCACATATAAAGTTCCTGTTTCAAACATACTTGCTGTCTGTTTCTCTGTTAAGGTACTTCCTTCAATTCGATTGGAATTATACGCCATACTCCTCTGTGTATAACCGTATACTCCGCTCCGATCCTGTTTTTTAAATTCTATTTGCAGTCTGTCTTTTAATCGTTTCATATATGTTTCATTTTCCATGATTTTATCTCACCTCTTTTATTTAATCTGTTATTTTTAAGTATAGCATGAATTATGAATTTCTACATCTATTCTTTTAGAAGTCTATCCAATAATACTTCCCGATTATTTATAAACATCTCCGTAATCTGATAACTTTCCGTCTCCTCATACTCACATAAATGAATCCTACCATCATCAAAACAATAAATGTCAGCGTCTGGAATTCCTAGTAAAATCGGTGAATGTGTAACAATAAAGAACTGTGCTCCTTTTCTTGCACATTTATATATCTCCATTAATAATGTTAATTGTCTTTGTGGTGATAATGCCGCTTCTGGCTCATCAAAAAGATACAATCCATTGGGCTGTAGATTATTTTGTGCTAATGCCAAGAAACCTTCTCCGTGTGATCTCTCATGATATCTGGCTGAATCTATTCCACCATATTCTTCTTCCTTCGTTGCAACATTATAGAAACTTTCTGCTCTAAGAAAATATCCCCACTTTTCCTTCCGATATCCTTTTACAATTCTGATGGCATTACATAATTCAGAATGTGTATCATGCGTAGAAAATACATAGTTTTTCGTTCCGCCTTCTGGATTGAATCCATGAGCTATGGCAATTGCTTCTAATAAGGTGGACTTTCCACTTCCATTTTCTCCAACGAAGAAATTGATTGAATTTTTAAATTCTAGCCTTTCAATATTTTTTAATGCTTCTATTTGTTTTAGGTAACTGTCATCATCTATTTTATTCCAGTCAAATATTACGCCTTGTATAAACTGATCATTCATTGGATTTTCCTTTCTATCATGATAAGCTTCTTCCTAATCCTTTTATATTTTATCAAAAAAAGATATGACACGAAACTGTCTTTTCATATCATATCTTTCATATTTCTTATATTTTCATTTTTCTACATACTCAATAGCCTATAGATAATAAACTATCCTACATTGCTTTCCTGTATATCTCAGCAATTTCTTCCTGTGTAAATACAACCGGATTGTTCTGAATACTTGCCGCAGATACCTTCATACAGTTCTCTGCCATCCAAGGAATATCTTCTTTGGATAATCCAAGGTCAGATAGTGTACAAGCAAGGTCGATATCTTTTAACAGACTTCTTAATTTACCAGCAAGATCTTCTGCGGTAACCCCGCCAAAGATTCTTGCGATCTTAGCAAATTTGAAATGGTTTCCTTTATGGGATGCTTCTACGATTACTGGTGTTAATGCTGCAAGTCCTTGTCCGTGGACGATATCTTTTAGTCCGCTGGCTGGATGTTCCATTCCATGTGCCAGAGTGACACCTGCTGTATTAATGACCATTCCACCGATCGTTGATGCCAGTGTGATCTTCTCCCATGCTTCTTTGCCGCCTTCACCTTTATATACTTTGACAAGGTATCCTGCGATCAGTTCCATCGCGTATAAACTTAGAGCATCTGTAAATGGCTGTGCGATCTTTGACGTGTATGCTTCCATGCAGTGACATAATGCATCGAATCCGACAGATGCAAGCACATGTTTTGGCATTGTCATCATACATTCTGGATCGACAATGGATACTTTTGCAACGATCGCATTGCAACGTAAGGATTTCTTGTCTCCATTTTCCGGATTTGTAAGAACTGCAAATCCATTTCCTTCGGATCCTGTTCCACATGTTGTAGGAATTAAGATCAATGGTAATGCTTTATCACTTTGTAATCTGTTATAAATGTAATCGTTGATATCTCCGTCATTGATACTTAAGAATGCGATTGCTTTTGCACAGTCCATGATGCTTCCGCCACCGATCGCTACAACTACATCACATCCATTTGCCTTGGCAAAATCAGTGCCTTCCATCGCCGTTGTTGTTAATGGATTCTGTGCGACTTTATCAAATAATACATGGTCAATTCCTGCTTTAGACAAGCTGTTTGCTACTTTATCATATAAACCAGATTTCTTTGCACTGCTTCTTCCAGTTACGATCAGTGCTTTCTTACCATATGGTTTTGTAAGCTCTCCTGTTTCTAAGACTTTACCACTTCCAAATGCAATATTGACTGGAAGGAAGTAGTTAAAATTAATTGCTGGCTGCACTTCTACTACATTTTCGGTAGCATTGACAGCTCCAAGTGCTTCTTCGAAAGTATGATCTTCTTCCACTGTTTCTTCTTCATCAACGGCAACATCGATGTGAGATCCAAATTTTTCTTTGTATTTTAATTTACATACAATGAAGAAGATAATTCCAAGAACAGCCCATCCACCAGCCATTGCCCATTCCTGTGGTACAAGGTTTGACCCTGATCCTGGGATAATATACATCGCGACCATAAATCCTGACATTAAGACTGCCAATACACCAACAATTTTATAATGTTTTACTTTGTATGGACGTGCCATTTCTGGTGCTTTCTTTCTTAAGATGATGAAAGATAAGGAAACCATACAGTATGCAAGACAGCATCCAAAGTTACCTGCATCGACGATCCATACTAACATTTTACGTCCAAATAATGGAGCTAATATGGATAATCCACCGATCAAGTATAATGCATTCACTGGTGTTTTGTGTGTTTTATGTAATTTACGGAAAGTTCTTGGAATCATATAAGATTCAGCCATGGAATACATTGCACGGCTACCACCAATTAAAAAGGAGTTCCAACTTGTAACGATTCCACACATACCACCGACGATCAATACTTTTGACATGATACTGCTGTGGAATGCTTTTGCCATTGCATCAGCTGTAACAAGTCCTGATCCTGCCTGTGAAGATGAAATATCAGATGGACTCATAACATAACCAACACCTAAGATGATCAGCGCATAAAATGCAACTGCTAGTACGATAGATAAGATCATGATCATACCGATTTTTTTAAGCGGCACATTGATCTCTTCTGCTGCCTGTGGGATAACATCAAATCCAATAAAGAAGAATGGTGTCATAACCGCAACACTCATGATCGCTTTCATAGTAGTTGACGCACTATCTCCTGCAAATAATTGTGGTGTTAAATTGCTGGCATCTCCACTGACTACAGATGCTACGATCAGAAGGATTCCAACTACACCAATGATCACTGTTAAAACTGTCTGTAAAGTTGCAGCTGTCTTCGCACCTTTGATATTGATAAATGTGATAAAGAATGCTACGATCATCGCAACTGCAAGCCATGATGCATAAATATCAAATCCTGCAACAGTATACAGATATCCTTTTAAAAATCCAGGATAAATATAAGTGATAATTGTAGGAAGTGCACATGCTTCAAAACATACAACACTGACATATCCTAAAATGATCGCCCACGTACAGATAAATGAACCAACCGGTCCCATTGCCTTGTAACTAAATACATGTTCTCCTCCACACTGTGGCATTGCTGCAGTAAGTTCTGCATAAGTAAGTCCTACAAAGAATACCATGATACCACCGATCGCAAAACCGATGACAGCTCCTAAAACTCCACCTCGACCGATCCAGTCTCCAGTTGAAACAACCCATCCCCAACCGATCATAGCGCCAAATGCAATGACAAGAATGTCCCATGCACTAAATACTTTGTCAAATTCTGATTTTTTCTTTTCCATTATATATCATTCCTTTCTTGCTTCACATTCTGTTTAAAGTTTCGAAAGAAAAAAGGCGCTAAAAGATCCTTATCTCTTAACGCCTTTGTTAGAATGTAAATGTATTTTATTTTAATTTTCAAATCGCAGGTCAATTAACTGCATGATATATTTTGCTGTTTTTTCAAGTCCAAGAATACTAGAATCGATCATCATATGTCTGGTACGACAATCTCTCATATCAGAGCTTGTCATATATTCATATCTTGACTTCAACATCCCATCATTATATTTTACAAGTTTTTGTGCTTCTTTTTGTGATACACCTTTTTGCTCCATGATATGTTTCACTTTATATTCTTCTGGTGCATATACAAAGATATTTAAGCAGTCATCCCTGTCTTTTAATATATAGTTACTACATCTTCCGATAATGACACAAGATGATTTTGCCGCCAGTTTATGAATAACCTCAAACTGTGTGTAAATAACACGGTTTGTAAGATTCGCATATCTTGGTCCAAAGGTTGTGTCAAATTCATATTTGACATTTTCTTCTCCGGAATCGGCTTTTTCTACCAGATCCCTGTCAACTCCAAGTTTCTCTACGACCTGATCTACTAAATCTCTGTCGTAAAATGGAATTCCAAGTGATTCGGCAACCATCTTTCCAATGTCCGGACCACCACTTCCGTATTCACATCCGATATTTACGATAAAATGTTTCATTTACATTCCTCCCTGATATTTTGATCTTTTTTCAAAGATTTTATTTTATGCTAAGGACTCTACAGCCTCCTTCATGATTGCAAATGCTTTATCACATTCTTCTTCTGTTACGATCAATGGTGGGATTGTACGGATCACACTGCTTCCAATGGCTGTAACTAACAGTTTTCGATCAAAACATGCATGTTTAATATCAACTGCGTTTAATGTGTCATCAAATTCGATACCTGTTAATAATCCCTGATGTCTGACTTCTTTTACATGAGGAAGTTCCTTTAATTTCTCAGCGAAATAATCTCCAACTTTCTTTGCATTTCCAGCCAAGTCGCGATCGATCAGTTCATTAACTTCTGCTAATGCTGCTGCACAGCTGACTGGATGTCCACCAAATGTTGTTCCATGAGATCCTGGTGTAAATGCTTTAGCAACTTCTGCTGTTGCACAGATTGCTCCGATCGGCATTCCTCCACCTAAGCCTTTTGCCATGGATACGATGTCTGGTTTGATTCCATAGTTCATATAAGACATTACTGCACCTGTTCGACACCATCCTGTCTGAACTTCATCGATCAAAAGTAACATATCATTTTCATCACAAAATTCTCTTAATCCTTTCATGAATTCCTGTGTTGCTGGATGAACACCACCTTCACCCTGTACTGGCTCGATCATGATCGCGATCGTATTTTCTGTACATGCATCTTTAAATGCCTGAAGGTTATTATATGGTGCGTATGAGAATCCATAAGTCATTGGTCCAAATCCGACCTGACATCCATTTCCCGGCTGTCCTGTTGCTGACATTGCTCCGAATGTTCTTCCATGGAATCCCATCTTCGCTGTTACGATATGATAATGGTTTGGTCCGTATTTTTCGATTCCGTATTTACGAGCCATCTTGATCATTGCTTCATTTGCCTCTGTACCAGAGTTCTGATAGAAGATCTTATCCATTCCAATTGTTTCACATACTTTTTCAGCAAGCAGTGCCTGAGGAATTGTGTATGGATAGTTGAATGTATGCATGATGTCGCCAACCTGATCTTTAACTGCTGCTACAACCTTTTCATTACAGCTTCCTGCGTTATTTACTGCGATTCCTGCATAGAAATCAAGATATTCCTCACCATTTTCATCGTACATATACATATCTTTTGCTCTCTCCGCAAGGAAATCAAAACGTTCGTATGTCTCGATCATATATTTGTTTACTTTATCTTTAATATCCTGACTTGTTAATCCTGTGTCTTTTAATCTCATATCTGCTTCCTCCTCATGATGTTATTAGTTATTTAACTTCTCTGGGCCAGATTTTGTTTATCTTTTTCATTGATAAACTTTAAATAATAAAAAGAAAAGCAAGGGAAACTTATCCTGTTGGTAAGCGCCCTTGCTTAATTTCTATCCTTTATTTTGTACAACTATACAATAACACTGGAGGATTAAATTGTCAATATATCTTTGTTATTTTTTGAAATTTCTTTATTTTTATCTTTTATAATATATTTTATTATTATATTGTATATTTTTTCTTAGTATTTTATTGTTTTTTAATTTTTTTGTAAAATATTATATATTACATCTGTCCATTATATTAAACATGTCATTTTATCATCTTACTACTTCCGTATGATACTTACCGATAATCTACAAACACACAGATAAAACTTGTCTTTTGTTGTGTTTCATTTTTATAATTATGTTTTTTATCTGTTTCAAATCGATAGATTTCCCCTTTTGTGATCTTCTGAACATCTTCACCACACTCAATCGTAAGTTCTCCATCTGTAACTGAAAGATATTCTCTTGTCTTCTCTCCATGGCTGCCACTGATATATTTGCCCCCTGGTTCGATATCAATGCGGTAAATCTCTAATTGGTGATTATCTTCATATGGAAAACATGTCCATACTTTGTATTCACCGATCATTTCTTTTGTTGGTGTCATCTGATCTGGTGTTACAAGGCAAGATTCCATTGGCGGAGCATCAATTAATTCTTGGAATTCGATTCTTAATCCGCTTGTGATCTTTCCTAAAACACCTAACGATGGATTTGCTGTTCCTTTCTCAATCTGAGCTAACATACTTTTACTAACACCTGTTTGTTCTGATAGTACATCAAGACTCATGCCCTTGGAAGTTCGAATTCTTTTTAGGTTGACAGCTACATTGTGAGATAGGTATGATTGATAATCCATAGAAGACTCCTTTTTGCTTTTATTATCAGTTTCTTCATTTCTGCGTGTTCTAATGCAAGTATTATTACTATCCTTATGTTATCTGCAATACTGCTTTAATGCAAGTGCAATTTTTTACATAACCATTCCTTTTTTTAATGCAAACAGTTGCGAAAGAAAGAGGTTTTTATGTAAAAGCTCTATCAAACGTCTATTCAAATTATGACGTTTGATAGAGCCTTGTCTTTCTGTTGTCATTTCGTTATAATAGGATTAATCGAACATATATACGGGAGGAATTTTATTTTGGATCAATTATTATGCCAATTAAACCAAGCACAACTAGAAGCTGTTACATCTACAGAAGGTTTTATCCGAGTGATCGCAGGAGCCGGTTCTGGAAAAACCAGAGCGTTATCTCACAGATTTGCCTTTTTGGTTAACGAAATTGGAATTTTGCCAGGCAATATCCTTTGTGTTACTTTCACAAACAAAGCTGCTAACGAAATGAGACATCGGATTCATAATCTCATTGCTGATAACGATACTGGTTATATTAATACCTTCCATGGATTTTGTGTATCCATTCTACAGGAAGACTCCCATGCCATACAATATCCAAAGAATTTTCTTGTTTTAGACAATCAGGATATTGATTCTATGTTAAAGATCATTTATGAGGAACGCGGACTTACACTTCGTCATAAGACATTTTCAAAGGCAAGAGATATGATCGAGATGTATAAATTAGAACGATATCCTAATTATTATCTTGATCTGATCACAATGTCCCTTGATACATTACGGCAAAAATATTTGGGGGCTACCGATGTGAATGATATCATTTTTTATGGATATTTATATCAGGAGAAGAAATGTTTTGGTCTCGATTACAATGATCTTTTGAAATTTTCTCTTTATATTTTTGAAAAGAATAAAGAGATCCGTTTAAAATGGCAGAAACGTCTGGAATACATCATGATCGATGAGTTCCAGGATATTGATAAGATTCAATATCAATTAATGAAAGTCTTATGCGGATATCATAAAAACCTCTTTATTGTAGGAGACCCAGATCAGACGATCTATTCCTGGCGTGGTGCAGATATCAACTATCTCCTTAATTTTGACAAAGCTTTCCCTGATGTTAAAACGATCATGATGAATGAAAATTATCGTTCTACTCCTCAGATCTTATCGGTATGCAATTCACTGATCGATAAGAATAAAAATCGTATGAAAAAGGACCTTCTGCCAATGTGTCATAGCAAAAATTCAGTGCTTTATTATCACGGAGATACTTCAGAAGAGGAATCTGATTGGATCGCAGATCAGATCATAAAATTACATAAAAAAGATATCTCATATAAGGATATCACGATTCTTTATCGTGCTCATTACGTTACCCGAACCTTGGAAGAGACATTGTTAAAAAAGAAAATCCCATATAGCATCTATAGTGGAATTCAATTTTTTGAGCGAATGGAAGTAAAAGACGCACTGTCTTATCTGCGTATGATCACATACAAAGATGATCTCTCTTTTTTAAGGATTGTGAATGTTCCAAAACGAAATATCGGTAAAAAACGAATGGAATTTCTTCAAGCATATGTAAATGCTCATCACTGTTCTTTTTATGAGGCATTAAAAGAATGTGTGGAAGATCCAATTTTTAAAGGAACAGATGCAAAAGATTTTATCTCATTGATCGATGCTTTTTCAGTGACTTATGAGCAACGAACAATTTCTGAAGTTTTATCTGATATTTTGGATCGAAGTGGTTATGAAGAAATGCTTCGAACTACTGGAAATCAGGAACGTCTTGATAATCTGGCTGAATTAAAACAAGCTGTTTATGATTATGAAATATCTTGTGGCGAGGAAGCTCTGCTACCTGATTATCTTGATCATATTGCCCTATTTACGAATAGTGACGTTACTGATGATTCTGACAAAGTAAAATTGATGACCGTTCATGCTGCAAAAGGATTGGAATTCCCACACGTATTCCTATGTGCATTAAATGAAGGAATTTTTCCTTCCAAGAAAACCTCTACAATTGAGGGAATGGAAGAGGAACGTCGTCTTGCATTTGTTGCAATGTCACGTGCCATGAAAAGTTTATTTTTAAGTGAATCACATGGAAAAAATTTTGATGGATCAACCCGTTACCCATCTAGATTTATTTTAGATATCGATCAAAAATTTTTAGAATACGTTAAAAAGCCAGAAGATACTCTGATCGCAGAAACCAAAAATTACATTCATTACAGTAATCGCTATTTAGATGGTTATGTCGCTGAACAAACTTTTCAGGTTGGTGATAAGATCATTCATAATGTCTTTGGACAAGGTAGGATTAAATCCATCCTTTCTGATCGAAATGCATATATGATCAAATTTGAACAAATAGAAACACCTCGGATCATTTCATTTCGGGTTCCAATAAAAAGAGCTTAAGTTTTATGTAAAAGAATCCTGAGTAAATTTTTACTACTCAGGATTCTTCTTTGTATAAAGAACTAATCGTAAATATCCTGCTATCTCTGATACAGCTTCTGTCATTTTGATACTTTCATATAGGTATAATAAAATTGCTCGAAGTCCATATTGGATAAAAGATGTACTCCATCCTAATGATCCTTGTGGATTAATTGATACACGTCTGACTGTTTCAAAATCTCCTGTATAAAAACATAACATGTAATATAGATATTCGTCATCGATTTTATTTAATAGTACTGTTCCTCATATGTACCACTACAGTCAGGATAAGAAGCAGAACGATCAGCACGGTTATAAAAACCAAAACTGCCATGGACTGCGGTTGCTTCGGAAATCAATTACAGCCAGTTTTCCAGAACATCATTCAGCTTATTCATATCCAGCGGTTTCGCGATATGTCCATTCATGCCTGTATTTTTGGCCAGCTGTACATCTTCTGCAAAAGCATTGGCAGTCATGGCAACAATAGGCAGTTTTCCCTTTTCACCCGGAAGGCTCCTGATTGCTGCAGTTGCCTCATAACCATTCATGACAGGCATTTGGATATCCATAAAAACAAGATCATACAATCCTTCCGGAGAAGCTTCCACTTTTTCAACTGCGATTTTTCCATTTTCTGCCGTTTCCACTTTTGCACCTGTCATCTGCAAAATTTCACCAGCAATTTCTCTGTTCAACTCATTATCCTCAACCAGCAGAATCCTTTTTCCCGTGTAGTCTGATTCTGACAGCTTCTCCAGATAATTTCTCGCTGTTTTTTCTTTTCTTCCTGAAGTAAACTGCCGCAGTGTAGCCGTCAGCCGGAAACGGAACAGCGGTTTTGCAATAAAAGCATCTACACCTGCAGCCTTTGCTTCTTCTTCAATTTCGCTGAATTCATAGGATGTCAATACAATGATGGTGATCTCTTTTCCTATCCGCTTCCGAATCTGTCTGGCTGTTTCTATGCCATCCATATCCGGCATCTTCCAGTCTAAAATAACAGCAAAGTAATCATCTTTCAACTCATGCCGTGCATAACAGCACTCAACGGCTTCCCTGCCAGAGAGAACCCATTCACCCATAATACCGATTTCCTTCAGTGTGGCAACTGTACTTTCACAGCATGTCTTATCATCATCCACAACCAGAACCGGCAGATTCATCAGATCTCTGTCCTGTTCTTTTTCTTTTTCCTGAAGCTCCAGATAAATTGTTACTGTGATTTTAGTTCCCTTGTGCAAGGTACTGTCCACTTTAATAGTGCCATTCATCAGGTTCACAATATTTCTGCTGATTGCCATTCCAAGACCGGTTCCCTGAACTCTGGTTGTCCGGTGGTCATCTGCACGGCTGAAAGGATCAAACATGATTTTCTGGAATTCCGGTGACATACCGATTCCATTATCCTCAATCGTAAATTCATAGCATCCAAGTTCTGAAAATCCATTTGGCT